>Ga0228710_1005733_pt1 | contig 19163 bp, 11 predicted proteins | sample MedpolnodulmetaG_FD_177995 | JGI IMG/M metagenome (GOLD analysis project Ga0228710, IMG submission 177995) | Root nodule microbial communities from Medicago polymorpha collected in Santa Monica, California, United States - pink nodules | ecosystem: Host-associated > Plants > Roots > Nodule...
TTTTCATAATATTTCGACAAATCCTAAATTTATTTTGAATTTTTTACTGAAACGCATAAAATCGCAATATTTTTCCAACTGTACGTCCGGAAAAGTTATATAGGTGTTGAATTTTTTTTTTTTTTTGCACAAATATTAAGAACATAAAAAAAACATTTGCCGCAAAAAATTAGAATTTTTCGACAACAGATGGATTAAATATGAATTTTTAATGCGCCAATACCTCAAGAAACCAAAATATCAAAACGTCGACCTAGAAATTGAATTTTAAGCTGGTTTTTTTGCAGACAGCTCTAACAAAATATATATATATATATAGGGTCTGTAAAGTTTCGTAGAATTCTGAATAAGTTTCGATTTATTTTGATTTTTCGACCGAAACACGTAAAATCACAACTGGAACTGCACTTAAGTGCAGCAAAGCCGGAGGCAGTTAACTGCTGCTGGAGCCAGCGACAGTTAACTGCTGCCCGATTAACTACCGTTGGGAGTAAATTCGTAACTTCCATGTGTTATTATGAACTTTTTGATTTTAAAACAACAAATTTCTATTTCCTTTCCAATTCCATGGCATATTACGTTTTCCAAAAAAGCCTTTGGTCAAAGCCCATTGTTTTCTTAATGCTAGTGCCACCTCCATGTATTATGCTAGTATCAACTCAAAAATACATGCCACTATGATATATGCTTCTTGACTCACTTTTCTTCTTTTGTTTAATTCACACCACAAAAAGTAAACACTTCCATGTGACCATCAACACAATTGTTATTCCTTGATCATTTTAACACTAAATATAATGATAATACACAATTTGACTCAATAACTCTAAAACGACAATTTATTGAAAATGACTCTAAATTAAATACTTAACTAATAATAATAAACTAAAAACTTAATTAAAATGACTCTGAAAAGAGTGTATGACTAACTGTCATCACCTACTCTTTGGATTTTACAGTAGCATGCTGATATTGGATTTTTTTCTTCTGTTTTTAGGCTTTGGTTTTGGAGTTTTTTAGTGTATTATGTGAGCATAGTAGTTGTTGGTGTTTTAAGTGGGTATGCTGGTTCTAGTCTCCTCGTGTACCAGTAGACTTGGTTTAGCTTCTTTAAGTATTTGTACAATTGGCATCAGTCTAATCCTCTAACTGTTATGTCTTGTTTAGGTGGAGTGTATTAATAAATTCGCCATTTAAAAGAAATATATGATTTATATATTTTAGTTTATATGATAGTGGCCATCCCAATTTTTTTTTGTCTGGCTCCACCACTGCCCCCACCCCTAAATGAGCTTAATGTTACATTTAAGCTTCATCTATTAAAAGCCTTTTAATCTAAGTAAAATATAAAACAATTATGAAGATTAATTTATCAATTTTTTTATTTACTAAATTACACTTTTAATCTTGGTTTGTCCTGAACTCAATATCTTGTTTCATCCATATTTTATTTGATCTCACAAACCAATATGGTTATCTTCTATTGATGGTGATTTGACAATGATTTAGGCATCTGGTTTCATCCACATTGTTATTTGATCTCACGAACCAGGAGAATATGGTTATCTTCCATTGATGGTGATTGACAATGATTTAGAGTAAAGAGGATTTGAAATTCTTTAGAGCATCGAGAATGAAGATATCTATTTTTGGGTAGTTAAATTAGTCTCACGTATACATATTACTCATTTATAATTTTTTAATAGTAGTATTTAACAAATATTCAATCTCTCCAACCTATCATATCACACAATTTTTTTAAATAAGACTCATTAATCAACTATCAATAACTTTATATTATTACATTTCAATTTTTTATTTTAATATTAAAAGGGTGTGGGTCCCACTTAAGACTTAGGTCTTAAGTGAGACATTGGGTTTTACAAGACCAAAAAAAATTTCTCTTCTATAATGGTACCTAATAGGTACCAAGTCTTCAAATTTTAAGACCCCCATTAATAGGGATAGTCGTATAACGTATTAACACACAAGTTTTTACTTGTGTACCTTAACAACCCATGTTTTCTAACACGAGGGTAATATTTTTTTTTTACAAAAACAAAACAATGTTCATGCATTTAAATTGATCGAACACATCATTCAACATCACTACAAATGTAAAAGATGAATCTGCGAACAAATTCGCAACATTCAAATTAATAGTCTGCAACGACTAAATGCCTATAAATAATATGATAAAATTAAAGTGATCAAAATATTCATGCATCTGGATCTGCAACATTGACGCCTAAATCATTGATTGAATAATCAATCTTTCAATAACAACCAAAGAATGTTCTTGAGTAATCTTTCATGTGGCACTTCGTGAGTTGAATGATATTTGCTTACAGAATTACGCATTGGCCCAATCCAAACAGATATGAATTCTCTCCTACCATTCCTCTCATGTCTTTTGTCCCAAGACGATCTAAACCATCCATTCACCATTTTGTGCGTTGACTGCTAGTAGTAGACTAAAATCAATGGCAAAGCTTTGCACATAATTGTCCGGTGGCAGAAAGCAATCTATCTTCAATCCAAAACAATATTTGTTTTAAAAAAAGTTAATAATTAAGCTGAAGTGATTAATGAATTTCACCAAATGACAAAACGATTAGAAAAACCCAAATTGAATTCGTAAGTTAAACAATTATTAAGGATACTATATCTATACTTGACGATCAAACTCCAAGTTAGGAGATCTTTTCGTTTCGACACTTTTAGAAGACGGAAGGGTTAAAAAAAAAAAATGAAAAAATGGGAGACAAATAGTATATATACTCTTACAACACTTTTTGAGAGACTCTATTGTCTTGTCACTCTTACAATGAATCTTTCTACTGATTCAGAACCACCACCCCCATCACCACCACCAGATTCCACCACCGCCGCCACCCTCAACGGCACCAGCACACCGGATCAAACCCCAGAACCACCACCACCATCATCCTCCTCATCACCACCACCAGAACTCCAAATCCCAATATCCTGGCCAGAAGACGCAAAACTAACAATCGAATGGATCCAAAACCTAACCCTCTCCTTCGACTGGTCTTCCAAGAATCTCCCTGCTTCCGAATTCCCATCCATTCTCCCCGTTCATGTCTTCGATTCTCTCATTCTCATCGCTTCCAAGATGCTTCACAAGGAACCTAATTGCGTCCCTATTCAACCCTTTCGTCCCGAGCCCGATTCTTCGGCTTCCGTTGTCGTCGTTGGTGACGTTCATGGACAATTGCATGATCTCCTTTTCCTTCTCCGAGATGCTGGGTATCCGTCGAAAGATCGAATCTTTGTTTTTAATGGTGATTATGTTGATCGTGGAGCTTGGGGTCTTGAAACTTTCTTGCTCTTGTTGGCTTGGAAGGTAAAAATTCAAATTTTAGTTTTTGGTAAAGTTAAAGTTTCAATTTTCTTAAAAAAATTGTATTTTTTTGTGCTTTTTATTTTATGAAGTTTCAATTTTTAATGCTTGATATAATAGTTGAAGTGATTGAATGTGGAGTGTTAAGTTTGATGGATATCATCATGCACCAATGTACTTTGTTTTACCCAGGGTTTGTTTTGGTGTGTTTTAGGGAAGATTTGGAAATGGGTTCTCTGTTGTTAGTTGCTCTGTTGAAAGCTTTCAGCTGTCTGATTTGGTTTATGTTTTGCAATGTAGTTTAAGTTGATTTGAACATAACTGTTTGATTTTAGTTCAATGGCTGAGATTGCTCTCTGCGTGCCACTGCACAAAATTGTCAAATAGTGGATATCGCGGTATAGCATAGCAGAAATTGAACAAACCAATATTGTTTTGCAATACGCTATGTAGTACAAAGTGTTGTCAAATAGCGGCGCTACAGCATTCTAGCATAGCAGACTTTGAACACAAAATGCTCTTTTCTGCTCTCCGTGATTGACAACATTGCAACTGCATGATTCTTCTATTGTAGGGAATCCGGGTCCGTAGGTTTAGGCAGTTTGGTTTGAGATAATATTTGGTTTTTACTTGCAACTTCGGAAAATATCATTTTGTTTTTGAGTATTAGCACAGGAAATATTATTCAAAGCAATAAAAATACTGTTTTTACTATTTCCTCTACAAATTTTTGTAATGCTTTTTGCTCAAATTTTAGGGATGGAATGAAATGGAATTTATAAAGGTTCTATTGCCCAGATTTTGTACTATAGGAGAGAATGGAATTACATATGTTTGACTTGATTCTATTTCTATTCCATTCAATTCAATTTCCATCCCCTTCTATTTGAACGGGATGGATAGAACTGTTATTTATGTCCATTCGATCATTAAAATATCCAAACAATAGAATGGTGATTTTATTATGAACCGTTACTCTTTACTCCACTGTCCACTCTATTCAATTCGACGCTATTTAATTCCACTCTTTGTTAAATATCCAAACACAGCCAAGGGATGTGGTGACGTTATATTTTATGTTATTTACTTTACTACCATTATTTTTCATCAGGTATTCATGCCGGAGAACATATATTTATTAAGAGGGAACCATGAATCGAAATATTGCACGTCTGTTTATGGTTTTGAGAAAGAAGTAATGGTAAAATATGGTGATAAAGGTAAACATGCATACCGGAAATGTTTGGGATGCTTTGAAGGTCTGCCTTTGGCTTCTATTATAGCAGGGCGTGTATACACGTGTCATGGAGGACTTTTTCGTAGTGTAACTGTGACACCTGCAAAGAGATTAAAAGGAAAGAAAAATCGCAAGATGAATGTTAATACTGACAGCAAAAATATATCTCTTGGTTCCTTGGAAGAGTTGTCAAAGGCTCGACGTTCAGTACTTGATCCTCCTTGGGAAGGACCAAACTTGATTCCTGGTGATGTTTTGTGGTCAGATCCTTCAAAAACTCCTGGTCTTTCTCCAAACAAAGAAAGAGGCATCGGCTTGATGTGGGGTCCTGATAAAACTGAAGAATTTTTGAAGAAGTACCAATTTAAGGTAATAAAGAAGTTACTTTTAATTTCATTGTGACACTCCTTAATTTTCTTGGTGGATTGTATTCAAGTCTCTAAGTTGAATCTCTAAAGAGTTATTTCCTGTTTTTGGGAATAACAAATCATGTAGGATTATTTGTGAAGACACTGATAATATGAGAACATGTATCCTGTTTTACCAGCTTCAGATTCGTGCTTCATTTAACATGATTATTTAAGTGAGGGGAGAAAACTTAGGTCGCATTGGTTATACGATATAAAATAATATTCTTGAGGATGATATTTGTGGGAACACTATAACATTCCTTGTTATAATTCATAATGCCTCGTGGCCCTGTGTGATATTCTTTGTTTTCTTGTTAGTCTCTTGTTTATCTTCGTATCTATTTAATACTGTTATATGGAGTGTAACTTATTTTTCATTTTAGTTGATCATTAGGTCACATGAAGGTCCTGATGCTAGGGAGAAAAGGGATGGTTTTGAGGGAATGGCTGAAGGATACACTATCGATCATATTGTGGATTCTGGAAAGCTGGTCACCGTTTTTAGTGCTCCAGATTACCCACAATTTCAGGTAATTCTCTTGGATAGACATGATTTACACTCCATTGTTTTACTTAAATCTGGTTGCGTATTACAATCCTTAACGGGCATAGACAGATTCTACTGATGTTAACTCTCCTGTGGAGAGGTAAACATATATCAATCATATACTCACATTACAGTGCCATTCTGAGTTGACAATGACTTTATTTGTTTGTATGATATGTAATATATAATTAGGATCAATATCTTCACTGGGACTCAATTATTAACGGCATGCCTTGCTTGGCACAATGGTAATATTACTGTAGTGTGACATGGCTGTCAGTGGCCATGTGTTCTATTTGTGGGGATAAAGCTGCATTCACATGTCTCTTACCAGTAATTTGGTGGGAACCCCAGCCGTTAGGAATCAATTGCAGCGTTATACATTTTCATTATAATCCTGTCATTTTTTCGGTCAACGTGAACCTTCTAGCTATTTCGAAAATATACATAAACGCTTGTAGGAACAGAGGTGGCATTGTTTTGAAAACATATAGTAATTATCTTGCATTAAACTTGTTATTAGTCATTTTTGTGTGAAGAAAAAAAGTAATACAACTTTAAATATTATGATTTTTTTCCCTCTCAATAAATTGGGAATATGAACGGCTTCATCCTACATATGCAAAATGAACTTGCTGAACACTATTTCTGAATTCTAATGATGATTTTGATGGATAGAGTTCATAAAAAAGAATTCGTTTTCCTCGACTTATTTTAACTTTTTCTGCCATCCATTTTCTTTTTGAACGACAACAATAAAAGCCAAGCATTATCCCACTAAGTGGGGTCAGCTACATGGATCAAATTACGTCATAATGTTATATCATAAACCATGTTTGGACTCAACTCACTAATCTCTAAATCATTCCTAATAGTTTCATTTTCTTTTCGAACACAATTTTTTATCAATAAGATAAATAAGATGATTGTTTGCTTTTGTATGCCAAATTCATGTTAATATGGTCTAATGATTTATGGATTGTTTTTTTCTTTTCGGAAGTTGCCAAGCCTGTTGAATATTTCTAGCTAGGAAACAAGATAATCAATGTTGCCAATTCAATGGTCTATGAATTGCTTTTGTCAAATTCGGCAGTTTTAATTTCCAGAGAACCTTACCAGTTGCTGTTGCCGCTCTATCTTGTTGAAATGAATGTGAATCATCTTTTGTGTTTTGCTTTAGATAACACTCTTTTAAGTGAGCCTTGTTGGAAAACATTAAAAAGTTTGCAGCTTGATCAAGTAATTCAGACGTTTCTTAAACTTAACTTTGTGGAATGACTTTCCATAGGAATAAGTGCTCTGTTTTTTTTAGTTAGAAAATGCTGGTCAAATAGAAGTTTGTTGGAAGCAAACTTAGCAAAGGCAAATTGTTCCTTTGATAAGAATTGTGTTTAGAGTGTATTAAGAAGCAGGATTTGAAAGTTTGCGGTGCCCAAAATTTAATGCAAATGCAAGCAAGCAAGCTCTATATTGTCTGTGAGCATGGGATTCTGGTTTGACAACAGTTCAAGAGCTTGTTTTGCTAGTGGAAATAACTGTTAAGAGATTGAGATATTTGTTGAATTGATTGAACTGACTCTTTCATTATATTCTTGATTTTTGTTGTTGCATATCTTGTTTATTTTCCCTTTATGGAAGTTACTTACAGTCTTACGCAACTTTACAATTGGATGGAATTAGCATTCTACCTATGCGTTTATATAAAACCGCCTACAATTCAAAATTTTAAATAGTAATTTTTGAAATGATGATACAAATGATTTGTCATGCATGTGTGTATATCATTGACCCTTTGGTTTATTTATCAACAATTGAGATTGCTTACTTTATTCACTCATCTTTTCTCATTCTTTTCTTCATTGAATTCAGACAGCTATATAAACAGGCACCACTTCAAATGCTGACAATAATTTTCCTAACTGTTTTTTCCTGCAGGCAACAGAGGACAGGTATAACAACAAAGGTGCCTATGTTGTCCTTGAGCCCCCAAATTTCGACAATCCTATATTTCGTGGATTTTCGGCTGTAACTCCAAGGCCAAAGGTAAAAAAGTCTTGCCCATCTTCGTGTTAAGAAATATATAATCGCTTGAACATCTAAAGAAATTTCTAATCAATAAGGGTACTAGGGAAACTTTTATCGGTACACGTTACACACAATTGGTTATAATATTTGTGTAAAGTTGTTAATTTTGTCGTCGTTCTGAGGTGCAGGCGAATCCCTTCTATGATTATCAAGAAGTGATAGACTCTGATGAAGAATTGGACTTGGCCTCCATGGTAACTACCTGAGAGATTTTTGTAAGAAGTAAATATTTTGAAGTTGTCAGATGTGTAAAATTTGTATCATCATTTTTTGAAAAACAGCTTTGATCATTAACTTATAGTTATTTATTATTAACCTGATTTATTAAGTTTGTGGTATCAATTCCCTCAAATTAAACCAGGCCCCTGAAGTAGTAGTTACTGAATAGTTTCTACATTTCATCCCAACCTTTCATTTATGACATTCAAATCCAAACTGATTTCAAACAATTGTACAGTTGGAATTTGAGACATTTGTACTAGCCTTTGTGGCAGCTTAGAGTTTGAGTTCTTGAATTTGATGTTCTAATTATGTTAGTTTGGTATCATGAACAAGTAGAAAATCAAGTTCATGTATGCAAAGATGAATGAAATCTGGTGAAAACTATTGTGTGGAAACGGTCATGTTTAACACTAGGACAACTGTACTTGACGGTATAATTTATCACTGAAGTGTACTTTGTCTTTTGGATTACATACAAATTGTGTTTTTTGGGGAAAGTTCCTCCCTTGTCTTCATCGTGTGTATGTTTTTTGTTGTCCTTGAAGTGTACTTTGTCATTAAACTAGTTTGGAAATGAGTGAGTTAAGTTGAAATCGGATCAACTTGACCTGAGCTTGAAATCATTTTTTAGGTTAAATTACATATTTGACCCGCTAAATAATAAAACGTTTGTATTAGTCCTTTAACTCTATATTCGTCTACCAAAGTGGTCACTTCCGTTAGTTTTTAATCATAGATGTCTAAGGCGGATCAACATTGTAGAAGTCTACTATAGACCCTATGATATTTTCAAAAATGAGACTGTTGGATCATCTAGCTTTATTGTATCATACAATGAATAACCAACAATTTATTTTTTTCCCTTTTATTCTTCTTCCCCACTCCTCTTCTACGAATCCACATTCAGATCTCTCTCCAACTACTAACTTTGCCAAATTGATTCTTCTAAAATATTCATTTGAGTTGATTCCTTGTGTTCCTTAACCGCGTAACATAATAAATCAGATCTTTATCGAATTTAAGAAAAACCCACGTAAAAATATGATTTAAAGATGGGAGAGTGGAAAAGATTGAATCTTTGGAAGATTAAAGAAAACGGTTTTGGTTGAATGAGTAGTGCCAAGAATGAGAGCTTCATCATCACCCCATCCCTTTGGTTGAATGTTCTCAATAGCTTGAATTTGATTGCTTTTGAAGACCAGCGAATTTGAAGTTGAATTGTTTTGGGGAAGAATTTTGTTTTTGGGTTTGAAACTTTAAATGTTTTTATTTATTTTTGAGAAGATGATGCGATGATGGTATATGATTGGAGGTTTCTGGATTTTAATAGAATCATAATTTGTTTTCTTCTATCTACTGACAATATATTTGTTTTCTTCTATCTACTGGAAAATATAAATCTACCAACGATATATAAAAAAAAGTACACCAAAATTTCATAATCGTCCTTATTAAAATCCATGATCTACTTAATTTTATGTGCATACTGGTCATTTTGCAAAATATAATATATTTGTTTTTAAAAAAAATTAATTACGGATAATGGTCATCATAAGTGTAGCCCATTTCCACGGACAATTATGGAACTAATTTATTTGTTTTTAAAAAATTAATTACGGATAATAGTCATATCTACTAACAATATATAAAAATCAAAGTCTAGACAAATTTCATAATTGTCCTTATTAAAACTCATGATATCCTTAATTTATAATCATCCAGCAAACATTGAATGATGTCTTGCATATAAAATTCAAATTTATATGCAGACATTTAAAATATTTTATCATATCGACTTTATTATATATGTATATAAAATTTGTTTCTGCAGATATAAACATTTAAAATATACAATGGGAACAGTGCAAACATTGAACGATGTTTTGCATATAAAATAAAAATTTATTTAATAGACACACCACATTAAATTAAAATTTATTTAATACACACAACACTAATGTTGATATTTTGAAAATAGTCTTTAGTTTTCAACATTTTATCATATCGACTTTCTCATATATGTATATAAAAATTTGTTTATGCAAACATATGTATATTTTCTGCAACGAGTGCGGTGCAAACATTGAACGGTGTTTTGCATATAAAACAAAAAGTTATTTAATGGAAACACAACATTAATTTTGATTTTTAAAATAGTCATGAGTTTTTAAAATTTTATTATATCGGCTTTCTCATAAATGTATATAAAAATTTGTTTATGCAGATACAAGTACAAAAAATCTGCAACGTGTGCGGTGCAAACATTGAACAATATTTTGGATATAAAATAAAAAGTTATTTAATAGAAACAATATGTTCATTTTGATTTTGAAAATAGTCATGACTTTTCACAATTGTATCATTTCAACTTTCTCATATATCTATATAAAAATTTGTTTTCGCATATATAAGCAAATAAAATCCATAACTGGTATGACTTAACTATTTAATTTTTTTTTTGTATATATAAGAATTTTTTTTAATAGAAACATTACATTAATACTCATAATTTTCATTTAATATATATAAACATTCTACAATATTAACAATTTAATCATTTTTTATATAATTATCGCAATTTTACGTGACTTGTGCGAAAGCACGAGTCTTTTACTAGTTTATTATAAATTTGAATGATTCCCCTCAAATAAATAATAAATAAATTTGAATGATTAAAAATTGGCTTGAAGGGAGAATATAACTCATCTTATAGTCGAAAGTGACTCGAAGATTCTTGTAGACATGATTACTGATAATTGCAAGTTTAGTGGGACTATTCATATGTTGGTTCGGCGCATTCGAAAGTTGTTGAACTTAATTGGATTGTCCAAGTTAACCATACTTTGTGTGAAGGCATCAGAAGTGCAGATTGGCTTGCTAATTATAGCATTTCGACGGATTCTATGAATTTTAATCCTTTGGAGACTCCTCCTAGTGAGCTTCAGAATCTTTTATTTGATAATTTTTCCGGGACTTGCATGTCTATGAAGTAGGAACGTCATATGTTGTACACAAAAAAAATGAATTTGAGTTTTTAATTTTATGGGTTTGAAGATTTATGAATATGATGAATTTCTATGAAAGTAACATTGAAATAACGAAGATCAAGAAGGAGGAGGAAGAAGATGATAAAAAGTGGAGAAAGATTAGGTGTTGATGATCCACTATTAAATATAGTTGGGGGACAAAAATGTAAGAAATATTAATAGTTAAGAGACTAAATTGAAACTAAAATATTAATTAAAGGATTAACCATCTAATTTAGCTTATTTTTTATAACCACTAATGTTCATTGTCATAAATTTTTCAGACAAATATAATGACAATGAACATTAGTTGTTAAAGAAAATGAACTAAATTAGATGGTTAGTCCGATCTTGACATTAAATTTGTCCGATCTTGACAATGGATATTGATTAGAAATTGGATCAACTTGACCCCGATCTTGACATCATGTAAACTTACCACTAGTTTGTTTTTTGGAAGAATTACCACTAGTTTGTTGAAATTGGAGGATATACATAAGAGACAATAGATCCAATATATTCCTTCTTTTTTTTTTTCATGAGGAAGATCCCAATTCTAGTGTGAGCTCTTAGCTTAATTGATAGGAACATGACATAATATATGAAAGATCCAAGATTCAAACCCCGGATACCACAAAAAAAAAAGAAATTTTGGACATAATAAAACAATTTTCATTGTTTCCTGGAAAATGAGCTCCGATGAATTTAATGGCGGTGACCGATGGTCGGCGGCGGAGATCCGCCGTTGACCACCATCTATAATAAAATAATATTTAATAATATATTAAATTAGTAATGTTTTAATATTAAAGTATTTTAAAAAAAATATTTTCTTTCAGCTTTTTTATTAAATTAATTTTATGATTAAATTATTTTTATTTTATTAATTAAATGTGTTTTATTATTTGAAGTGATCCATTAGATTTTTTTTAAAAAAAAAGATGATCCATGAGAATTTTAAAGTAAGGTGAATCAATCAAATCCATCCATAATTTTAATGCTATTACTATTTTCAACCTATTGATTTCTCACGCGCCATAATTTTTTTCTTCGAAATTACCTTTTGCTCGACAAATATAATGCAAACAGTCCCAGAGTTCAGCAAACTGCATGATATGATTTCATGTATTTGTTTGTGGATTCAACAATTTTACAATATATAAAATATAACGAGCTTATAAATATATCAAAAATTCATTATATAAAAAAAGTTTAATTTATATCATTATACATTTCAACTAATGATATACATTTCAACTAATCCGACCTAAGATCTATGCTACAATCATCAAGATTAAGGCTTTCTTCCTTTTCAAACTTGAGTCCATGTCCAACCTTCTTTTTAAGATCAATGTTTTCTACAAGGTACAAATCATGGTTGGCTCATGGTTGGATTATGAAGTGCATAAAGAATTCCTCCATACGAAATATTGGTTAAGGCTCCAACCATGCTATGCTGACCCCTGATGAGTGTGACCATGATTTGCAAGCTTATTCACACAGCAGGTACCTCTAATTCCAATAGGGAACCTTCATTTCGGAGTTGGGATGGTTCACCCTTAGAACGAGTTTTGTTTGCTCTTTTGAGTTGTTTCTTTTGTTTCTTCGTCAAGTATCGTGTAAAAAGCACTTCTGTCCCATTGCTCTGCATATCATGAGTTAAAGAAGAGTTTAGAACCTGCTCTTGTATCAGGTGAAACCTCAACGTGTTGCGTGTCGTCAATTAGTTCCGTCTTGTCACTAGTGTCAAGTAAAAATGAAACTCTCTTCTGGGAATTCCGGAAAAAAGGATGCTACAATACTTCAACCGCGCTCGGCCTGAAAATAAAGGAAATAATTTATTCATGGTTTATATTCTAACATTTCCCTTCAATCTAAATCTTAACGAACTTTAAACATTCTACAAATATACCCTTCAAAAGATAAGATGTAACAACCAACATAACCAAACAATAAAGATATCTTAAATAAATCATGAAGACTACTAGAAATATAACCAATAAGGTTTATGCCAAAAAATACGAAACCAATCAACCAACTGAAAAAACTATTGAAAATTTCGACAAATATCAGTCAAGCCAAACTGAAATGATATTGGGTAAAATTTCAACATGTATTGATATTTTCTGTGACCAGTGTTCGTAGCTCAGCGTTGGCCACGGTCGGACTACATAGTGATTTGGCTTAAGACGAGACTCGGACAGCAAAAAAACAACAAAGAAGCAAAATACTAAACCAGAAAGAAATACACAATAGCAAGCTAGATACTGAAATTATAATCAAATATAAGTGTTGGTATGAACTTTGAGCATTTAATCATTTTATTCAACATAACATTTAAGCAAGTCATAGCAGATGCAACACTGAAAGTATGAGAAGATATACTTCTATCCTCTAAAACCACAATGAATGACAATGATTTACCTTAGATTCTGGTCAGGGTTTAATAAACAGCTAATAAGATCCTCAGCTTCCGGAATGAACTCCACTAAGGAAAGATCTTTTTGATCCTTCAAGATATTGAAATTACGCCAACGATGATCATCTCCAAATGGATGACTTCCCTTAGTCAAACAGAAAAAAAGAATACAACCTAAACTGAATATGTCTACAGCTCGTGTTTCCATTCCTTGTTCCTGCTCTGGGGCTTGCCAACCTGTACAGTAGGATTTGGCGAAACCAGACATGTCTAGAGCAAATAGAAAAAGGTCGATGAATTTAGAAAAAAGAAAGAAGAGAAACAACTCCGAATAACATTAGATTCGATCGATATGGAAACAAATTTGAAAAGAAAACAAAAATTAGGAAACAATTCCTAAGAGCTAATCGATATAGATTTTTTTTGAAAATAAAACAAAAATTAGGAAACAACTCTTATGAGACAATTAAAGTACTTTGAAGATATTAAGAGATATCTAACAATCACCATATTGTAATTTACAGAAGCAAATCCCATGCTAGACATAATTGGACATTCACAAGATAAATGCTAGGAAATGTAAACAATTTTTAAAAATCTTAGTGCTTACCAGGAACATGTTGGTTAATGCCCATGTCAGAAAGCTTTACACATAAGGATCTATCCTTGATTATTAGAACATTTTGAGGTTTCAAATTTCCATGTATTATTCCTAGTTTATGCAAATGAACAACCCCTGCAACAATACCCCTAAGATGCAAAACAAAAATTGAAGTTAGTTTATACTTAAAATGTGTAAAATAAACTACACTTAGAATGTGGACAAATAAGAGTTCAAGAAGAAATAATGCAAACCTCATCAGTTTTAGTAGTAGAGTTGATGGATGGCCATTTTTTTTTAACAAAGATATTCTGTAGTATCCTTCCCTGACTCCACTTGAACCAAATCATTTAAGTTGCAAGTACAAAGCTCCAGTGCAAGGTAAATAAAATCTTCATCGTACTCCACCCCATGCCATTTGACAATGTTCGGATGATGGTCCGACACAAGCGTTCTGATTTCGTTTAGAGCTAGACTATGACGAGATTTGAGAAGCCGCTTGACTGCAACTGGTTGACCATCATACCTTCCATACACGAAAGTGGTACCATTCGTCCTTCCTTGGCCAATTATTTCTCCATCAACACCTTCATTAAAATTCATCGATACTTTTCTATTATTATCCTTTGGTATGTACTTATACTTAATCCCCTTTACGACGAGATAGCAGTAGTGTGAAACGACGACCAACAGAATAACGAACATACTAGGTGATGGAGTTGGCCATCCACTCTTCTTGTTCAAATAAACATGTCCTGGTAAATCACTCTCGGTGAGAGGCTGACGGAGTTTATCTTTCCTCTTGTAATTATTTTGTTGTAGAAAAGGCGTAGGAGGCATTGCCATATTACCATCATGATCATTGAAAAATCTATCAAAATTAGGCTGCAACTGAATCATCCTATCTGAGGCAGGCATTGAGAGTGTATCATTTCCATGATAAGCCCCATGTGAACTTTCACTGATTAAAGATTCTAACAGAAAGTTCTTATTCAGTTTGAACACTTTTTGCTTCTTTAGACATGGGTAAGGCATTGTAAAATTGAGATCCTCTACATAAAATGTAGTATGATGATGGCATAATAATACAAAATCAAACTCGGCTACTGTCAAATTCCAAAATCCTGATCCCGACGTGGACCATCATACTTCAGAAAAATATCCTTCCTATAAATATTGATCAGCGGCGGCTTTGATGCATTTAAATTCCCAAGACCAGCAAAATTCTTATTATTTGTACTGACCGACCCAGTTTTGGCGTCAACTTCAAACGAAGTTATTTTTTCGGATCCAATTGTAACTTCTCCATTATATGAAATGGTAGGTGTAAGATGTACAACTTCTCTAATAGATTGTAATAATATCTGCAGACATGATAAACAACCAACATAACATCAATCCCAAATTTCCTCAAGAAAAATAAAATAAAATTGAATAAACAGTGTAAGAATAGATTAGTTTTCTTCTTTGTATTTAGTTAGTTACAGACACAGTAGTGAAGTTTAACTCTCTAGGGACTCTAGCTAATGTAGGTTAAGCTGATGCTGCAAAACACATATTTTAAATACCAATTACAATTACAATGTTCTAACATATACCAGTTTGCCGTAGTACTTGTCCTCCTTGTACAATGACCAGTCATCCTCACAATCCAAAAAATCACTAGCTCCAGGAGCTTGATACGAGCTGTAGGTTGGCGATCCTGTGGAGAAGGACCATAATATCCTGCGGCAAACAGTTTTGTTGGAATCAGTTTTGTTGCTTCCTTACTGTCAATAAAAACATTTGCACAAATAAGTAGGTGAAGATCAACATCAAAATAGTAAAAAAATAATAATTGTATAATAAAATATCATGTACAAATCAAACAAGCCTAGCATATATAATTGATAAAGAAAAGAAAGAAAAAGAGTTGTTAGAACGGACGGAGGAGGAGCATGGACGCAGCAACAGTCTTGAAAAAGCGAGAAGAGGAAGAGGAACAGAAACCAGGGGAGAACTTTCATCGTTTCAACACGGAGAGGGTGGAGTGGAATGGAAGTAAATAAAGAGAAATTAGGGTTTATGGGAAATTAGGGTTTATGGGAAGTAAAAGCGATTCAACCTTCTTTCTCTTCGATTCTCTCTCTACCCCTCAACTCAATGGTTACTTTTATTATCGTATTATATATTGAGTTTATTTCAAAAGAAATTTTTTGTTACACACATGACTTTATATATTGAGTTTATTAGTACCAGTGAAAAGACGACCACCCACCTTCTAGTTTTTTTTATTGCGGTAACATTTGAAAATTATGAATAATATTTTTTTTTTATGAATTTTTTATTTTGATTAAAACCAAAGATATAATTTTTTGTTGCTTTTCCTTAAAAAAAAAGTTTGTTGCTTTGAAATTATAACAAATCAAACTAACTATGATTATCTATTTTAATGACACCAACAATATAACAAAAAAAATATTTATTATAAAAAAAAGTTGTTTAAGGGTATGATTGAGATAATAAAAAATAAGTATAAATATACTTATATAGTTTGTTACACATTCTAAAGGATAAAGGAAAAAAATCTGAACATATATATAATCACGTGTTTGTTACGCTTTTATTTTAATATTTGAATTTATTTTTATGTATTAGTTATATTTGTTATTTGTACAAAAAAGTTTGGAAAGAGAAAAAATCATCCGAAAAGAGCTAAAACATGCTATTCTTTATATATATATATATATATATATATATATATATATATATATATATATATATATATAGTATAGAAGATATAATACAATTTTAATATTCGTATTATATATCGACTTTTTTTTGTAGGGGTTTAGGTCCCTCCATTTATCCATCAACATAGAGAGAGGGTGCCCTATTCTTCCTGCCACAACCCAAAATTGTAACTTTGAAGAACAGACACATGCATTCTTCTAAATAACATATATCACAGTCATGTATGATGAATCGAACAAAAAATGTCTTGATATAATAGTTAGTTCTATTCATAAACGAAACTTGCGAACCTATATTCTCCCAATTCGGTCATTTACTCCACTATCTCCCTACTTTGGCAATCAATATTCAATACTATAAAAGATGAAGTCGGTCGTTGTTTTTGGCATTCCTTCTTTCAAAATTATATATGGATTAATTTCAATGTTTATATACTTTTTAAATGAGATTTGTTTTTTGGTTCTAATTAAGTGGATGTTGATCATTCTTTACATTCTTTATGTAAGAAATTGTCCAGCAAATATGGAGACAATTTTGATGCGTGGGCGTATAGATTTCTGATCTTAATGGGTGTGTGTGGGTGTGTACAATTTCGGAAGCGTGAAAATTTTTCAAAATTATATTTGTTGATTTTTCAGAAACAATAATCTTCGTCAATTTGGTATCAGCTGCACTTAAGTGCAGTTCCTCCTTAGTGCTGATCATTGTTCATGTATTTGGTCTCCCTTTTCGGAATTCACAGAAAATAATATTGAGTTTTTCAAAAACTATATAAAAAATCTCTATAATTTTATAATATGAGATCAATCCATATGTGGTCCTTCAAGGATGCAACAATTTTGAATTCTTCCAATATTCGTAGAGAATAAAACTTAGTTCTTTAGGCACTATATAATAGCTAGGTATCTATAATTACCGATTTTTATATAATCCTCTTTAGGATGCATATCATATAATAAACACACTAATAAAATATGAATCACACAATAGTCACTATAGATTTCTATTGATAGAATTGTTACGTCATAGCCTATAATTGTCGATACTGAAACTGAAACTAATTTATAAAAATAGACTAAGAAAAATTGCATACCTCAATTGGTAAGTTCGTGTTGATTACGTATTATGAAACTTTTAGAATAAGAACAAGATTAAAGAGAAGTAGAGAAAGTAGAGAAGGAGAGAGAAAGAGAGAAGAAAGAGATTATATTATTATCTTACGATGTTCAATTAAGTTGTATGTGGTCTCTAATAATAGAGATGTACAATTAATAACTACAAAGATGTGATTGGGAGCTAAGTACAATAGTGTCACTTATGAGATAAGTACTTGACCTAATCGTATGACTAAATAACCCAATAGCTAAATGGACATCCACTTTTAGTATTCTTAACAATTCTTATCATCATGCAAGTTAAACATTATCATGCGAGCTAGCATCTCTTTTTACACACCAATCAAGCATTTAATATATCTGTTTCTCTTCTTCTTGACACAACCTTTCTACAGTAGATTTGAGTTTATTTTTTTGTCCAACTCTTCTTAACTTTTTTTTTCCTGCAATTCTCGAGCACTTGAAATCGTTATTGCTTTTCGGCCAAAAAAAAAGAAAAGAAAAGAGATTGTTGCTGCTTCTATCAAGCACAAAACAAAAGTTAATTTGTAAAAAAAGTATTTGGTTGAGTTGCGAACTAAGTCTTCATTCTTTTAATACATTTCACAATACTACTTCAACGGTGCAATTGTTTTGAGCCTCACCGTCCCATGATTATAATGTAAGTTATTTCATAAAGAACAAAAGAAATAACTACTTAAACAGCGGAAACTTAAATTAAAGGATCAAGGCATACCTCCAGCCATTGCTCGTGCTTGAAGAAGTTGAGGCTCTTCTAAACCTTCCACAATCTCACTTTGATGGTGCAAGTTTTCTGAATAGAGATGTTAGGCTTAGGAAACCAAAACAAATAAACTGCACTCCTTTATATAACTTCTGCCATCAAGAAGTTACTGAATGTGCAAAACAAAACTGCTCCTCCACTCACTCATAATGGACAGTTACTAAATTTAAGGGAAAGAATAAAGACCATTTTCTGATTAATGGATAATTACCACTATGCACTTAGTGGGTAATTACCACTTATTTATTTAAATAAATAAATAACTTAATTAGGGAAAAATCCAACATTCTCCCACTTGGTCGACATATTCTTTCACTTACAATAATAAGAAACAAAAACACATGGATCATAGTGACAGGTCCTCTTTAATTGAGTATTTTCTTCTATGTATCACAATGTTTTATGAAACTAACCAAATCATATAACTTAATGAATAAACTCATATCATTTATGTTTATTCTGGTTTCAAACTTAATTGATATTTCTCAAAATCAAATGTATACACTTTTAGAGATCAAATATGAGAAAATATCATACATAGAGTTTCATAAAACTAAAATCGTTCTTACAACGAAAATCAGATATGGGAACCAAGTCCCATACTTTCTACATGATCCTTA
>Ga0228710_1005734_pt1 | contig 19162 bp, 11 predicted proteins | sample MedpolnodulmetaG_FD_177995 | JGI IMG/M metagenome (GOLD analysis project Ga0228710, IMG submission 177995) | Root nodule microbial communities from Medicago polymorpha collected in Santa Monica, California, United States - pink nodules | ecosystem: Host-associated > Plants > Roots > Nodule...
GCATCTTTTCATGATTTATTATTTTTGCTTCTAAATATACATCATCAATGAATTCTCCAGGTAGTTAGTGAAGACGGGAAGAAAATAAAACGCCAATATTCCCCAACCGAGTCTGATATTGAAGAGCTACAAGTAATTATTTTACTACAACATTTTGACTGACTTTAGGCTGTGTGAAATAGTTTATTGATGCTTCATTTGGTTTTCTTTACATCAAGAAATGCCTTTGATGGGTTGTATTTTGATAACTTTGCACGGTGTGTGTTCTTTTTGAAACATTCTATTCAGGATGTATTCTATTTTGGTTACTCTCTCTCACATCTTGCAAATCTTTTTGGCAGTCTCGCATTGTAATAGCTGAAAACCTACCCGAGGATCATTGTCATCAGAATCTTATGAAGGTTTTTTCTGCTGTTGGGAGGTACTCTTGATGCTTTTTTCTGAAGTTTTTATCTTTATTTGATAAATGTGATTTTTAATTATAACATGATATTTTCATATCTTTCACGAACGCATCTTCCAACGTGAATGTACTTAATTTTGTAAAATTGATCTTAAAATTGAGTTTGAAGTGTAATTCATGTTTGGATGTTTTTATTTTTAAAAGCAATCAAGTTTAATGTGAAACTTAGTCATATTTTCCAAGCTGGCAATAATCTAATTTTTTTCACCTTCTTGCCTAACTATTGTTTGGAAACAAAATCAATTTTGCTTCTAACTAATGTTTAGAAGCAAAATCAACTCCGACACTCTTCACAATGAATCTTTAGACACTATTACTTTCTGCAAAACTTTGAATTATAAGTGTCTTACATATTATTATATTTTATGTGACAGCGTGAAGACCATCCGTACCTGTCCGCCTCAAACCTCCAATAATGGAACTTCGTCTGCTTCTAGATTGGGAAAAGTTGATGGCATACCTTTACATAACAAGGTAAACATCTGTGCATGCATGAAGTCATGAACTCATATGCTATATATTCCACTATAGATTATAATCATCTGTTTTTTTTTTCATAACTTTTTTAACCATGTAGATAGGACTTTATTCAATGTGTATGGATTTTAGTTTTGGTGATGAACTCCATGGGATGGTTTCCATGCTTTACGTGATAATATTCTTTGAGGCTTTCCATTAGACAGAGCTATTTAAGTATGCTTAGTTTTTTCTTCGAGTCATCGAGAAGAAATTTAATTATTTATTATTTTTTTGAAAAACCAGAAGAAATTTGATTGTCGCCTGTCAATGTTATGGGTTTTAGATAAAAGGAGAATAGTATTGGGAAAAACCCAAGTCCCACATCAGATAGATGAGACTCTTGATGAGAGTTTATAAAGAGGGGCAATCCTCACCTTACAAGCCGGTTTTGTAAGGATGAGTTAGGCCCCAAATTTCAACATGGTATCAGAGCTTGTCGAATTCAAGGGCCACCTACCTATTTACGCACCAAGCCCAAAGAGTGCTGGGCATGAGGGGGTGTATTGGAAAAAACCCAAGTCCCACATCAGATAGATGAGACTCTTGATGAGAGTTTATAAAGAGGGGCGATCCTCACCTTACAAGCCGGTTTTGTAGGGATGAGTTAGGCCCCAAATTTCAACAAATAGTAAGATCTAAAAGGAGAATATTAAGAAGAAATATAATTATGGTGAACTATGATTGATAATGATTTGATACTAGCTTGATACAGAAGACTAAAGAATAACCCAATATTTATAGGGATACGGTACAAGACTCTTAAGCTCAATTAAATAGGAAAATCAGAAAACAAATCATAATAATAACTAGGCAAAATTACAATTTGAGTCCCTTAACTTAATTTAAGGCAACGATTTGGTCCTTTATATTTTTTTTCATTTCAATTTTGTCCTTTTGGACCATTTGCATATGGATTTTCAAGCTTCAAATCCATGGTTTTATTTTCTTATGGCATTTAATCTTTAAATTTATGGTCTTCATCTATGTTTACATAAGAATATTAGATTTGAAGCTTGAAAATCCATATGAAAATGACCAAGAGGACAAAATTGAAATTAAAAAAAGATAAAGGACTAAATTGTTACCTGAAATTTAGTTAAGCGACTAAAAGTGTAATTTTGCCTAATAACTAAGTAATATAGAAGAAGCTAATCTTAAGGGTCTTTGTTTGTGAGGGGGATTTTGGAGGGTTAGGTTTATACATCAATATATATTTGATATTTAAAAAATGTTGAAAGAATACCGTAATATATGATCCTATAACAACAATTCAATCACACTTCGTTTACTTTATAGGACACTTTTTTATATCCTAACACGTCCCCTCAAGTTAAAGCTTGTTAGAAACTGAAATCCCCATTGGTGAATGTGTGAAGACTGAAGAGCTTGAAGCTCAGAGAGAGAAGGGAGAGAGAACTGTAACTGAATTATGTTATTCTAGAGCATCCACAATGGAGACACCTATTTTTGGGTACTTAAATGGCTCCCACGTGTACACATCACTCATTTATAATTTTTTAATAGAAGTACCTAATAAGCACTCAATTTCTCCAACCCAGTATCTCACACAAATCAACTATCAATAACTTTATATCATTACATTTCAAGTTTTTTAATATTAAAAAAAGTGTAGGTCCCACTTAAGATTGGGGGTCTTAAGTGAGACCCTCGGTCTTATAAGACCCCCGAAAAAGTTTCTCCCCAATGGGGGTACCTAATAGGTACCAGGTCTTGAAAGTTTAAGGCCCTCCCATTGGAGATGGTTGTTCAATGACAGATTGTTTACAGATATTTATAATCCCTAGGCTTGTGAGACAGCTGTCATAACTAACAGCTCACTAAAGCTTGCACAGCAAGCTAATAATAGTTCTCTCTAAGCTTCAATACAAAGTATCTAGTATAATCAGACTATGTATATTATATACTCTAACAAAGCTCACTAAGTGTTCCAAGTTGTGGGAATTTTAGATAAAAGGAAGAGAGAAAATAGGTGCATTAAATTAACAACTTAAAGGACCTATTCGAAACTTAAAAAAACTTAAAGGGCCTATTTGAAACTTAAAAAACTTAAAGGATTAACCCGGTATTTTTGTCAAACTTAAAGGACCAAAAAAGATATTTAGCCTATTTTCTAATATTTCAAGTTTGAAGCTTCTCACACATATACCATTTCTAGAGAAAATATATACCCGAAATAAACAAACCAAAAAATATATCTTGGATAAACCCATAGAGGTTTGTGCTGAAGAACAAACCTCCAAACATCCATTTGAAGAAATCACTGTTGGCTCTCACGAACAATAGGTAAACCAAACTTAAAATGATAATAGATCAACTCCAATAGTGATTGAAACCTGAATTAGCAGATGCAACAACTTCAAACCAAAATAAAACAATATTGGGTCTTTAACCGTTCAAGATGTAAGCAAGAATGTATACGTATAACCACTAAGCAGAAGCCATAACTTAATGTTTAACCACTCAACAGAAGCATACATCCATATTGCATAACCACATCTAATATAATGGTAGAAGCCTAAACCAAGCCTAGTGAAGCTGAATAACCGCAAAACGACGAAGATAAAAATCACCAAATGAGGGCAGAGAATCTGCAAACGTTTATTCAAGAAACGGTCAGACAACAACAAAGAAACCATCAAAAGTTGGACCCACAAGCGGAGGAGTCACAAGCCAAGAATTACATGGTACCGACGCCCCCAACAAGGCAATGGCTGAAGGCCTAAAGATCTGAACAAGGATCAACTAAACCAGCAGAATCGAACAACAGAAACACACATGCCCATAAAATGTGCAGCAGTGAGCGAAAAATATTAAAAGCCAAGACGCCAGCCACTTAAAAGTACCAAACATTGCATTTGAACAATAGCCAAACTGGGCCCAAATAGCAAGAGGAGAGATTGGTGAATTCACTGTAAGAAACGGCAGCGCAAACAATTTTGCAGCGGCTGTTGACAATGTGTGGGTAACTGATTTCTGCTCAAACTTTGGTAACAAATGGGTCAAAATGAGGTGAGCTGTTGGTGCTGGAAAATTCTCCGGCAGCAACCAGCGGCGGTGGACGATAAAAGAAGATTATTTTGCTGTGAAAGAGCACAGCCGAGGAGAGAAAAATGACAGGAGTTTTTATTTTATTTGGGTATGGCTGACAAGATTATTACCAGAGTAACTTCATACTTGATAGAACTTGACTCGAGAATAAACTAGCCATGGTGGATGACACTACTCTAATACCATGTTGAAGTTATAATTTTAGACAAAAGAAGAAAAATAATAACAAGAAATATAATTATGGTGAAATATGTTTGATAATAATTTGATACTAACTTGATATAAAAAACTAAACGCTAACTCTTATTTATGGGGATATAAAGATACATAATTCATGATCCTAATTCCTAAATAAATAGAGAAAATAGGAAACAAATCATAATAAGGTATTGAAACTAACCGTACGATATAAACTAATATATTCTTTATTAGATACCTTTTTTTTTCCTTAAGCTGACCAACTCCATTTAAGATAGGGACGGCTTGCGGCTGGTAATGGTATTTCAGTTTTTGTCCAAAGAGCTTTGCCTGCAAATAATAATAGTTTCAGGCCTGATTTGCTGCTTTGACTTCTCAATGTAAATATATGCTCTTAATTTCTAGTCTTAATCATGTGTTTTTCATATTTTTAGGCTCTTATTTCAACAGGCAGTCTTGTGATTTGCAGTATAGACATGTCCACCTGTGTTGCAACTTGCATTGTACCATTTTGTGTTGTTGGCAATTTATTGTGTTACGAGACGTTAATTTATGCTGGTTAAACGTGCAAGTGGCTTCTATTCTCTTTTAGAGTATCAGCGACGAGAAAGTGATATAGTTGATTGAATTTAACTTTTTGTTTCAGTTGCATGCATTTGTTGAATATGAATCTGTCGAGCTGGCCGAGAGAGCGGTGAGTAACATCACCTTTGCTGAGTTGGCAGGGAATAATTTCAGGTTGCTTTTCATCTTAGTTTACATTTTAGGCCATATAGTGATAAGATTGAGAACTAATGGCAGGTCACTGAGCTAAATGATGAGGGGAACTGGCGGAGCGGACTCCGGGTTCGTCTAATGCTTAGATGCACGGTATATCCAAACATTTATTTTCCTCCATTTTATTTATCCAAGTATTTTGGTGTTTCTCCAATAATCTTTGTCTATACAACCAGATGCTAATTTAGAGTTTTCTTGTCATTAAGAAGCTCTTTATGGCCTTGTCAACAAATACATATTCTGTCTGTAAAAAACAGATGCATGTACTTTTTTTAAAAAATAAAATAAAATAATAATACCAACTTGAATGAAACAAGGAAACCGACCATCTCTAGTCTGGCAGAATGGTTTCATGTGTCATAAAGGGCTACTTGAAATACGAAAAAATTGTAGATATTTTTATGCTTTAGTTGTTTTGTTATTTTATTTCCAGTCAAAACCTACTCATGGACGGGGAAGGAAGGGTCTTGATGTTGAAGTTAGCTGTGAGGAGGATTATACTTCTGTACCTGAGCCACAGACAAATGAGAAAGAATTAGAGGATGCTTCCTTTCCTGATGCTCAGTTGCACGAACATGCGGTGAGTATTGCTTATTCTAGTCCACTGTTTATGATTTAAGAATTTTGTTGTGCAACATCAAATATTTACAAGAATCCGTTGTCCACCTCAAATTGATCTGACTGGGATGCTTGAATTCCTTCAATTCTCAAACATTTATTTTCATTTTAAATGTGGTCGGTCTTCTTTTCCTTTTTTATTTTTGTTACTCAGACGCGCTGCGAAAGTCGAAATACAAGATATGCTGTGAAATGTATTGTTACATCTTCATTCACAGCAGCGTGGTATGCGTTTCCCATTTATTTTGATCATCATTCCTTCAACTTAGCAGGGAGAAGAGCATGGTTATGAGAAAGAGAGCGGGCAGAGGAAGGGAGGGCGTGGTCGGGGGCGGACTAAGGGACGTGGCCGAGTTCATTGTCATCAAAATAATAATCGTGTAAATCATCACCTGGGAACTTCCCCTTCAAATAGTTCATTTTTTACTGATCAACATGTGGTTGCTGCCAAGCAACCTCCTCCGGGGCCCCGCATGCCAGATGGTACAAGAGGATTTTCAATGGGACGGGGGAAGCCTGTAGCTGTTAATATAGCATGATAATTTGTTTATTCAAATGCATAAAATTACGTTAACGCTGGAACAGTGATGATATATAGTGTACTAGTACGAGGGTGCGGCAATTCTCTTTTTAACATTTATTTTCTTTTTAAATGTGGTCGGTTTTCTTTTCCTTTGACATCATTTATCTCCTGTCTTCGAGGAAAATACACTATCCGTTTTAAAATGAGTGTTGTTTTAGCAAAAAAAAAATCATTTCAAGATGAATGTCATTTGCACTATTCAATGTAGAATTATTGTTTTACTTTCAATTGTACATTCTAATTGAGGTACACTACTTTCAAAGCATTACACGAATAGTAAATAATCCATGTGGTAAATGAGATTAGTTTAATAAAATTGTCATGTTTTTTGACACTATTATTATATTTCTTAAATGACATTCATTTTAAAATGGAGGGAGTATATTTTTTGAGAAGCTAATAAGCTTTGAGTGGTTTTTCATTTGAAGTTGTTTTCAATTGTTTTTTAAAAGTTGTAATAAACCTATGCAATACTCTCACTACCAAAAAAAAAACCTATGCAATACTCTGAAAAACGATTATTTTTTTAACATGGTGATTTTTACAAAATGTTCGATCAAAATGGAAAATAAAAGCATAGGGGCAGTTAACCTATACCCAAACAAAGAATAGGACAAGTTAGCCAATTAACTCAAACTGCATTAGCTGCCTTCATCCACCGGTAAGAATGTAGTTGAACCTTTTCGAACATCTGATGAACAGAAATTTCAGTGTTATTAAACTGTATTATTACGTTCGGTCCATAACACCGACACACATAACAGCCACAAAAGTTGCATAAAGGAGCGTCTAGTTGCTGCCCCTCCTATCAAATGAGTGAATTGAAGAAAGTGATCAGAAACATCAACCGGGTCGACTCCAGACATCCTAATCCAGGCACGAACAAGATGCCATAACTCACTAAATATGGGACATGAAATAAATAAATATTGGGTTGTTTCTACTTCCCCACATCCAGAGACACACAAATGCGCATCCTGACCAAGTATACCACGAGCCACCAAATTTGCCTTAGTTGGCAACCGATTGCGGAGGAGACGCCAAGCAAGGATTGGCACCTTCAACGGGACATGTTTGTGCCAAATTAAATCTGAAACCTCAGCAACCGTATTAATACCATCTGAAGTGAGCATATCATAAGTAGATCTAACAAAATAGCTTCCTGAATGATCACGTAACCATCTCCAATGATACATTGTATTATCCTACAAAACAACGTTAGCCAACAACAACCTACACTCCCCCACCAACTCTTCCTCCCAATCCCACAACCTCCTACGCCACTCCCACACCCCACCACCCTCGCCCCACCCCTTCACATACATTTCCTCCACTTTTTCGATTTTTATTGACACTTAAATCATACAAGCGTCTAAACCGAACCGACAACACGATACCACTCAACCAAGGATCAGTCCAAAAATAAGTGTCCCGCCCATTCCCCACTATTTTTGAAACACTATCGCGAAACCAACCACCTCCGACTCCTCCACCACTACTACCACGCAAATGAACAACCTCCCGCCACCAAAATGATGCGCGCCGTCCCCCATCTAACACAGTACCATCCTCCTCATCATACCGGTCCACCAACACCTTATACCACAAGCCCTCTCGATCTACTAACAACCTCCAACACCATTTGCCTAAGAGGGCCAAATTGAATTCTCTCATTCTTCTCACCCCCAAACCTCCATCCTCCTTACGAGCACAAAATGGTGTTCTTTAAATACATTATTTATTTATTTTTAAAGAAGTCAAAGCAACTAGCTACCAAAGTTTCAAAATACATTCTTAAAATTATAAGATGTCTGAAATGTCCAATTTGTCACTGTTAACACAATCCTAAGGAACAACTTCCATTTTTCTTATATTTAATTCCATTAACCAATTTAAAGGACACACACTTTTCAATTTATCATTGTTAATCACACTAAGTTGTTAGAGTAAATTTGGCCCTTGGTCAATTTATCATTGTTAATCACACTAAGTTGTTAGAGTACATTTGACCCTTGGTTTGATTATGTAATTAAGTTTAATGATGATTTTGAATTGATGCCAAAATTTATACATAATTTGTGTACCTACGTTGCTCACATAATCTTGTTCATGCAATTTTAGGCTTAATTAATGATTTGGTCCCTTAAGTTATTTGTTGGTTACAATTTGGTCTCATAAGTTATTAACGTTACGTTTTGGTCCCTTAAGTTAGACTCTGTCAGCCAAATAAATCCCGACCGTCAAAACCGTTAACTTAATGACTAAGATGTATACACGTTGTAAGTGGTCTACCAAAGACCTCGGTAATTTATTTAATATTAACCGTTTGATCTTTATTCAAAATGACAACCATTAGATCATGTATGTCTACTAGATACACCATCTACACCTAATTTTTTATACTTCTTTATCTTCTTCCCTACTCCTCTTCTTCATCTTTATGAACATCTCATACATTTTTCAAAGAAATTTGTACGAACCCAGAAAAAAAATCAAAAAAAATAAATTAAACCCAAAAAAAAAATAAATCCAAAATCAAAACAACAACAACAAAAATTAGATCTCTTCTCTCTATTTTTTTTTCTTCTTCTCTTCACCTTCTTCTTTTCCTTCACTCTTCTCTTCTATGTTCCCTCCTCCTTCGAAACGGTAACAACAGCATCACAAAAAAACTCCCAAAATCAAATCCCTCTCTCATAAATTAAATTCAACAAAAGCTTTTCGTTTTTGGTTTTTAATCTTAGATCCAAAATTAAAACTTTATCTGGAATTCAAAATAAAAAATTAACCCCTTTGAACTACCTTCAATTTCATCCAAAATCAAAAATTAATCCTCAACCCTGTCTCTCCCTCTTTCGATTTTGGATGTGCCCAGCTTCAATACACGATCTTGGTTGATTTGATTGTTAGTGGGTGTGTTGCAGCTTCAAAACACAATTTCTGGATTATTGTTTGTTTTGGGAACTTGGTCTGTTGTTGTAGATTTTTGTTGTTGCAGATTGTTGTTGTACGGATTTATTTGAGATGGTTGGGATTGATTTTTGTGTTTGTTGTTGCTGGATTTTATTGTTGATTTGCATCTGTATAATTTTTTGTGTTTGTTTAATTTGGGATATTTTTAATTTTGGATTTCTTGTTGATAGTTGAACCTGTTCAATCTGGATTTTTTTTTTTTGTAGTTGGGTTTGATTTTGGATTTCTTGTTAATTGTTGGATTTATTTGGATGGTTTTGATGAATGTATGAATATTATGGATAAAGATGAAGAAGGAGATGAGGGAAGAAGATGAAGAAAGGTGAAAGTTAGATGTTGACGGTGCACCGTTAGATTTAGTAGACATGCATGTTGTAATTTTTATCGAAAAAATGAATGGTTAATATTAAAGAAGGGTTAACGGTTTTGACGGCTGGGATTTATTTAGCTAACAGAGTCTAACTTAAGGGACCAAAACGTAACGTTAATAACTTATGAGACCAATTTGTAACCAACAAATAACTTAAGGGACCAAATCATTAATTAAGCCACAATTTTATTAAGGTTGCATTGTTTTAAACCTTGCATTCATACACAAGGTGTTGGTTTTTGGAACACGCATTTTTTTAGTGAATCATTTCACTCCTTTAAATATATCGTTTCACTGCTATTAAAAATTGTGACTTTTGTTGTTTTTTAAAAAGAGAACCGTTTCACTCATCAAAGTGAATCATTTCACCGCCTTGAGAAAAGCAGTGAATCATTTCACTTGCTTTCAAAAATGTGTTTTTTTTATAGTCTTCTTTAAAAAAGTGAATTGTTTCAATTTTATGAATTGTTTCACTCGTATATTTTACTACATATTTTTTAACTTTATTTTCTCACATATTTTCAAAACCTATATAAGTAAAACACCCCATCACTAACGGTCAACTTCTCGTTTGCATTTGTTTAGTTGCATAACTATCCAAAATAAGTATATTAAAAAAAATGGAGGAAGTCCAGTGCACCTTCATGCACCTAAAATCCTCCAACACTATAGAGAGGAAAAAGTAAATGCTACAATTTTATCCATGTGGCTAACTATTACGACATATTGTAATTGATTTTTTTGTCATGTGAACAACAACAAATTTAAAACATACAACAAAGTATGAGGGATAAAGATCTATTGTAGTTACCACATCACCGAGTAATCAATCTCATTCATTGATTTGAAGTAGGACTATGAACATCACACAAGTAGTTTCACACAATTGATCGATCTTGGCCATCGATTCAAATCAGATTGGCAAGAAGCACTACTGCATAATCCAACTTTGAAAAAAATAATTTAGGGATGTAAATATGTACTTGTGAGTGGAGATCCTTGTGGAGATTGTCGTATTTGAGTTTCGAGGAACGAAAAGTTTTTTTTTTCCACTGGCGTCACATAAAACCCCCACAAGGGTGATTTGGGGGTGAGGACACAAATTGTGCCCCCGCTTCACAGGGACCCCTTTCTTGAGCAAATCACTAAAATAACTTTAAATGTAGGGTTAAATGCATATATTCAAACATTTATATGTTATATAAATATGTTTTATTTGAGGAGAATATATAAATATGTTGTTTGACAACTAATGAATTATCCAAATAACATTTTTTCGATAGGTCAAAAGATCCAAATAACATTTCTCATTTTACAATGATATGAACTAATTTAGTTTTGAGTAAATTCTTTTTTTATTAGGAATGAATAATGATATATTACACCTACTATAAGACCGAGTGTATTTATAATTGGCTGAAAAACAATTAAAATTAGAAGATAACCAACTCTTTCAAAAAAAAAAAATCACTTATTTATAAAGTTATATTTTTTTTTGTTTCCACTTACTTATAAAGTTATAACAAAAAGTTAAGGAATTTGTTGGTGTTTTTATTTATTTATCGTATAATAATGTTTGATTGAAAAAAAAAAAGATAAAATTGAGATTATTGTAAAAAGTGAGGGATAATGTTGAAAGGGAAGCTAGAAATGGAAAAAGTATCTTTCTCACTTACTGCTAACTAAGCAGTTTACGAACGAACATATGTCTATCTACCTTGGGTTGAGCTGAGCCATATTACATTAAGCATCAGGAGTCATTCATTATTGTTAGCTTAGCTCTGACGATCTGTCTGTCTATCAACAGCAACAGCAACAGCAAGCATCAAGGACGGTATAATTTAAATCAAAAATTTCTTATAATCGAATCGTTGTTATCAATTATTATGTAATTAAAAACAGAAGATGATTAAGCAGTTTTTGTTTATTATTTCTTGCTTACTTGCTTGGTATCTTTCAACTCTTGACCAGATCACTTAATTAATTGAGTACATAATAACTTTGATTGATTAGCGGATAAAAATAAAATAATGAAGCTCTTATTTTGTTTTCTGTTGTTGGGTTGGCTACATAGATAGATAGAGGGAACTTGATTCTGGAGAAAAAACAATCTACAATACAATGGAAAAACAGAAGAGTTTTCGTGGATTTATGGAGAAACAGAAAAGTTTTCGCGTTGTCATGGAGAGGCAGCTGAGCTTCATGGGAAGTGAGAGGAAGAAGAGCAAGGAATCACCTGGGAAACGTGGTGATTTACCCATTCATTTAGCTGCTCGGGCTGGGAACTTGACTAGAGTCAAAGAGATACTACTTCAAAACCATGAGTCAGCAAATGACTTGTTGGCAAAGCAGAACCTCGAGGGGGAGACCCCTCTTTACGTTGCTTCTGAGAACGGACATGATTTGGTTGTTAGCGAGATACTCAAATACTTGGACTTGCAAACTGCTTCTATTGTCGCCAGAAATGGTTATGATCCCTTCCATGTTGCTGCAAAGCAGGGCCATCTCGGTAAGTAAGTTTCAGATCATGTTTGTGTTCTTTTCACAAATTTACCATGTCTCACTATACCTCTGACCGAGAAAAAAAGAATCTTGCAGAGGTGCTGAGAGAACTGCTGCACTCTTTTCCCAACTTGGCCATGACTACAGATTTGTCCAATTCAACTGCTTTACACACAGCTGCTACCCAAGGTCACATTGACGTCGTGAATCTCCTTTTGGAATCAGATTCAAACCTTGCAAAAATAGCCAGGAACAATGGTAAGACTGTCCTTCACTCTGCGGCCAGAATGGGGCATTTGGAAGTTGTGAAAGCCTTGCTAAGCAAGGATCCAAGCACTGGATTTAGGACTGATAAGAAAGGTCAAACTGCACTACACATGGCTGTGAAAGGGCAAAATGAGGAAATTTTGCTGGAATTGGTGAAACCTGACCCGGCAGTTTTAAATCTAGAGGATAATAAAGGAAATACAGCATTGCATATTGCTGCAAAGAAGGGCCGCAATCAGGTATTTGCTTTTATTTTTATAATTATTATTCTTTGTATATAAAACTTATTTTCTCATCAGCTCTTATAAACACTAATTATTGAGATATTATTTATTTTTGTTTAGCTACGAACATGCATCCATGTCTAGTACTTGTTCTTATGATTCAAAGTTGACAGAAAAAGATCCACACAAAAATAACCATGTAATCCTAAAATAGAAGCATAACTGTAAGTCATATTATGGCTTGTTTGCACGCCGGTAGTTTACAATGTAGAAAAGATGGTAGAGTGAGGGATAAATAGACACATTTCCTAGTAGAAAATGAACGAGAAGCAGAGAATGCAATTCCGAATAAACCGCCTCAAAATTAGAGTTTGTGATTTCAGACCATAAACATGAGATAGATTTGGAATATTAGAGTTTGTATCTTTTACAGTTTTCAAACTTCTTTCACTGTAGGTGAGCATGAATGGCTTTTCAATTGCTGGTTTCACAGAATTAAATAACCACCCAATGATCAATGGGTTTTTTAGATTTCCCGAACCTGAAAGTCAGATCCTCTTCTGCAGGTTTAGGCATGTCCCATGTAAGAAACCCATAATTTCCTTTGCCATCCGGAATCAATAGAACAATTTGGGACCATCATGTGCAGTATTTTCTATTTAGTCGTGGACCATCTACTTGGAGTGGATTGGAAAAACCATCACGGTTATTGGAAAAACCATGGGAGAGTTATTTGAGCTTGTTTGTTGCCTGCGCCACCGGGTGTGCTTAGTTGTCATGTCTATAATAATGTCTTCGGCTCCGTGTTGGTACTATTGTCAGCACCTATGATAGGAACTCGATTAGATAGAAATCTCTGATATTAAAAGGATTAAGAAGCACTTGTATAGGAAATCCACTTTAACAAGCAGAAGAACCTTATCTGTACAACAACTATATAGATGAAGGAATGGCAATGGTTGGGATTGGGGGTAAGCACCTTACAAGATGGATAGAGTAAAATACTGAAGCAGCCGACCTCGCTTCTCAGAGCCAATATCCCGAGTCAAAATGCTAATTTCTCGCATGCCTTTTACGGTTAACACTTACCCTTCCCCCTATATATTTCTCTTATGCTACTCCCCTTATCTCTCTCCTTCGCTCATCCCACATGCTCCTCCCCTCCCCTAATTGATAATGGGCCTATTTATTAATATTAGTGTGCTTAACAATACCCCCTCTTTGTTATTCATTTTGTCCTCAAGTTAAAAGAAATGCACAACTGTATGTCCACTGGGGTCCATAGCTTGAAGCGTGATGACTGAGCTGTGCACGAAACATAATAAAAATTTTCAATTGAGTTGAATTATCTGTCCTTGGGGTTATTTTCAACTAAAAAATATATTGTTTTCTTCTCCATTATTGCTATATGAAAATATAGTTACTGCTCCAAGGCTATCTGAAGACAGGCTGATCGTTATTTAATTTTGCTAAGAGATACCAAAAGTGCACAAAATTTAGGGTGAGGAAGCCAATTGGGTTGCTTTTTGTTATCCTGATATCTTGATTAGCATGATGTTATTTGTGATGCTTCAGTTGTACTCAATTTTAGCTACGTCAGTAAAAACTACTTGCCTATGGAAGTATGTGCATAGTAGAAGAGCATCTCAACTGTAAATTGTGCTGTTTGAAAATAGAACATAGTTTGATCTATGAAGTAGTGCCACAAAATGTGCATGAATACGAACACAGAGACAAGGACATGTGCTGTTTGAAAATAGAACATAGTTTGATCTATGAAGTAGTGCCACAAAATGTGCATGAATACGAACACAGAGACAAGGACAAACTCAATACAGGACATTAAGACACACACACACACACACACACACACACACACACACACACACACACACACACATATATATCGTAGGAAATTGAATAATTACATTATAATTCATTTTATCTTAGGAAATTGTCTCTCCTTAGTTACTCTTCTTGTAAATTGCATTCATATTAATTTTGGTATGTGTGTGTGTGTGTGTGATTTTACTGAGTATATTTATTCACAAAAACGTATTTTAAAGCTACTCTTCTCATTTTATTTTTTCACTTTTAAGTTGGTATTAGAGCAGAGTTTGATCATTCACTTCTATTGTGTAGTTCAGCCTCCATCAAGGCTGGACTTTGCCTGAATCTCCTCCTGTCATGGTAAATCTCAGTTGTATCTTCTTTCTGGCCATTGTTAATATACTTTTTTGGCAATTGTCAGTCAGTTTTCCAGCCACCATCCATGACTATTGAATTTTCAACCAAAAAGACCACCCTTAGGTTCACCTCTTCCTACTTGGTTGTAACACGATGTCTGATCAGTGGAAAGTGTGTCTCACCACAATAGTTTTCTGCTTCGTTAGGTACGTGAAAGTCACACATTACCGGCCTGTCTTCAGATTTTAGTTGCGCCTCTTTGGAACTGATCGTCAGCCTCTCCTAAGTCTTTTTTTTTTTGTGGCACATCACATTTATCTCTGGTTTGAGTAGTAGGTATAAGTTCCTTGGATGCCACTAATTTTTTTGTTCATGTAGCTTGAAGTTTCAGTCTAATTTTCTTTCTTATGGCATTAATTGGTTAAGAGTAATAAAAAGCTCCGATCTTATTTGGTTTCTCTAGAGAGCCATCGATTCCTATAAAAAACATCATGGAGTCCTAAATCGGTATTCTTTTGAAGTTTGATTTCTTGGTTAAGGACCATATAAATTATGATCATCTGATAAAGCAAGTTGAAAATGGTGATGCTTCATGTGAACGGGGAAAAGTTGATTATTAGTTAGTAACTTAGTATCCTTACTTTGGCAATGTATTGCCACATAATTTTTTGTTCTTTTAATTAGCCAGGTCTGTTTCTCTCTTATTAGCTTTGTACAGTCTGATTTGTTTTGGTTCTGCAGTACCAAATCTGGACTGTGAATTTGCGAGTGGATACTCACCTCCTGCAGATCAATAGGAAAACTGCCAGTTCAATAATCTGATTTCTTAGATGATTTCTCCTTTGCTTACTTATTAATTCATTATTTATTGTTGGCTGCATTCTTTTGATGGCACACATTTAAATGATAGTTGACTGTTAACATGAAAAATACTGTAGCTTCAGTAAATAAAGAATCCCCACCAATCGGCCTGAAGAACAACACAGACTGAACCCCTTGTCTTGCATTTCCTTGATCTCTGTGATTTTTATTTTTTTTAGAAAGATAAAGTTGATACCAAGATAGTGGAGAGTAATTTTGCTTTCAATATTTATTCTGAAGTGGTCATTATTAACTACAGAATGTCCGCCGCTTGTTATCAACGGAGGGTATTAACATCAATGCTACTAACAAGGCGGGAGAGACTCCTCTTGACATTGCAGAAAAATTTGGAAGTCCAGATCTTGTCTCCACAATGAGGGATGTTGGGGCTGTTAATTCCACCGACCAAGGGAAACCTCCAAATGCAGCAAAGCAACTTAAGCAGACTGTCAGCGACATAAAGCATGATGTGCAATCCCAACTCCAACAGACACGCCAGACAGGCATGAGGGTCCAGAAAATCGCTAAGAAGCTGAAGAAACTCCACATAAGTGGCCTGAACAATGCGATTACCTCTGCTACTGTCGTTGCTGTTCTCATTGCTACAGTTGCTTTTGCAGCCATCTTCACTGTCCCGGGTCAATATGTTGAAAAGAAAGTAAATGGCTTTTCACTTGGACAAGCAACTATAGCGAACAATCCAGCTTTCCTGATATTTTTTGTGTTTGATAGCTTGGCATTATTCATCTCTTTGGCTGTCGTGGTGGTTCAAACTTCAGTTGTTGTGATTGAGCAAAAGGCAAAGAAGCAGCTTGTTTTTGTCATTAACAAGCTCATGTGGCTGGCTTGCCTTTTCATTTCCATTGCCTTCATTTCTCTCACTTACGTGGTAGTGGGATCACACTCAAGATGGCTTGCTATATATGCTACAGTGATCGGAAGCTTGATAATGCTCTCTACAATCGGTTCCATGTGCTATTGTGTCATTCTGCATAGGATAGACGAGACAAAATTGAGGGCCGAAAGCCGTTCTTTCTCCATGTCGCATACATCAGACCAGGAGATTTTAAACGGTGAATACAAGAGGATGTACGCACTTTAGGTGTCATATATGTCTCGTTGCTACCAAGCTATGATCTAAGTTATGATTTAAACGGTAACAGATTATACAAATACAAGCTATGATCTAAGCTAGCCTACAGAAACAAGTAGAAAGGATCAAGTGTTGTCAAATATAGTAGTACGATGTTAAAATGACATAAATGACATTTTATTTTAGCAATATGTAATGCAAAATGTGTATCGTCCTATTGAATACAGTGAAATAAAAAAAATGTCTTAAAGATTAATTTGTTTTGTATAAGATTATTATTATCCGGGAAAATTACATTCACCTCCTCTGAGGGAAAATTACCTTCACCTCCTCGGGTTTGTTCAAATAACAAAACGCCCCTCTAATTTTTAATCAAACTAGTGCTATACCGTGTGGACGCACAGATCGCGCCGTTGACGTGTTATTTGCAGCGCTGTTTCAATATGTATTTGTAAGAAAGTAATATTTCATATAAAATAAAATGAAAATTGTATTTATTCATTTGGGGTATACAAATTTGTGTTAAGGTGATTAATTATGGCCATTCATTCATTTGTTAAAATAAATTTAAATTAATTAAACACTAGCGTCCAGACGGGCACTCCCGTGCCCGTTTATCCGCTTTTTCTACTGCGCTAATGTGTGAAATTATGAATAACTTTTTTTAAAAAAAAAAATCTTTCTTTTGTTCATATTTAAACTCAGGACTTACAACTCCTTATCTCTTAACGTCGTAAGACCAGTTGAACTACCCAAACCCTTCAAGTCTTAATGATAGTTTAAATCTATTATGTATTTTATGTAATTAAAAGTATATAAGTGTTTCAAATTCTGGAGGTGTTTTTATTTGATAATGGAATGAATTTTTTTCTAAACAACAAAAGTAGTGCAACCATTTTGATATCTTTGCATAATAGTGAGAAGTAAGAAGCAAATAGTTTGAGAAATTAAAAAAAAAAAGTGATAGAATTAGAGGTTGTACCTCAGCAATGCCACCACCGCTGTTGGCATCGCCACATGATTAGCAACCTATTTCGTTGCATGCCAAAGTCGTTTCCTCTTCTTCCTACCTTTTCCGCCTCTCCATCTGTCTTGTCCTCGAATATGATTAAATATCAAATATGTGCAGCCTTTCAGACTTTTTGCATAACGTGTGCATTATCTTCTTTTAATTAGACTTGAAGATTAAAACAAACGTGTGCATATATAACCATGTTACAAACGTAGCACACAAATTATGATCAAATTACTTTTGTGTAAATAAAATATAAATTAAGGAAACTACGTTGAGAAGTTTGCTCCGTTGGGCTATTCCACGATTAAAAAACTGATACTTGACAATAGGATAAAAACTTGTAGGAACCACAAAAATGAAAATATATGTTGAGTATCTTAAAATGTTAATTATACTTTGAAATTGTATGTCGTAATACTTGAACATACATGTATGTATCCCAATGTTTGTTTGGCATTTTCACCCACACTATGTGCTTAGTTTTCATGTTTTTTGCACATTGTCTTAGCAATTTCAACTATACAGTACATCCATTGTCAAGCTTGGTTATACTCTTACTTTCCTCTTTTGGTTGAAGAAACCTACAATTCCTTAATACACAAATTAAAATTGTTTAATACATCCAAGCAAGACAATCAAAGAAGCTTTGGTGAAAGATAGACCTCTCCATATCTTGTTCCCCCAAGATTCCAATGAACTTTTTTGAAAATTGGTGTTTGAATTTTTGGTGGAAGATATTTTTTCCATTCCTACCTATTAAGAAGATAATTATTCACACACAGTATTAATTATGATGATTCACCAGTTAAATATTTTGTCTTGCAAGACATAAATATGTTGTTTAACATATCATAAAAAGGTTATGTCTTCAATGTTTTTATGAATTCATTGAAAGAAAAATGTGCAGTGGCGATTTTTTGGCGATTTTAAGTGATACCACACACTGTTCATTGACCTTTCCTTCCCATTAAGCTTTCTTTCTACCACCGTCAATCCCCACCTACCAACTGATCACCGCTATGCAAACCACCGCTAAACCCTTCTCCTTATCCTGGAGATGCTTGCAAGATCACGATTCACCATCACTTCCCCCTCCATCAATCCCCAAAACAGCCACGTTTGTTCAACAAAAGACTTTTGCGCAAGCATTGAGTAACGTATGCGACATACCGCACAGCCAGCTGCCGAAACCATGTGTTAAAGGCGATGACATAGCTATTTCAATTCCAGATGAGGAGTATGATGCAGGATTGGAGGCATGCAAGCACAATCTACAAGGGAGGATCATCTGGCCAAAAGGTACGGCTCCGGTTGCACTAGATACCTTGAAATCCAAGCTATCAACCCTTTGGAAGTCTCTAGGAAGATGGGGAGTGATCTCTCTTGGTAAGGGCTGTTATGAATTTGTATTTTCCTCTGTTGAAGACCTAAGAAGTGTTAGGT
>Ga0228710_1005735_pt1 | contig 19161 bp, 7 predicted proteins | sample MedpolnodulmetaG_FD_177995 | JGI IMG/M metagenome (GOLD analysis project Ga0228710, IMG submission 177995) | Root nodule microbial communities from Medicago polymorpha collected in Santa Monica, California, United States - pink nodules | ecosystem: Host-associated > Plants > Roots > Nodule...
TTTATATGTGTGTTTGTTTAATTATTATATCAACTTTTATATGTGTTTTTGTTTAAGTATTTTCTTTATGTTTAATTATTTTCTTTATTTCAACTTTTATTATTTTCTTTATGTTTAATTATGATTTAAATTATTTTTGTTATGTGTTTTTTTAAGTTTTACATGTGTTATGTCTTATGTTAAAAATACGTGCGGCAATTTAAATTTGTGATTTTTATTTTTGCATGTGTTAAGTTTTATTTTGTTTAGTTAGATCTTTACATTGTTTAAACTATGTTTATTTTTCTATTATTTCAGGTTCGTAAGGTGCGTGTTGTAAAATCGATTAATCATGAGAATAATATTTTGAGTCTCGGACGTCCAAACGAGCATCAGAGATGGTTTTGGGATCCGCTTAGGGAGAGCGGGTTACATGGTTAGTGGCGTTGTTGCCTATGCTGATGAGTATTTGGGTCAGGAGGTGATGAGCATGACCCCTCAACAGTTGTATGCGGCCTTGCAAAATGTTAGGGAGCAGATCGCGCCGATCATGACCAGGAGGCGAGGCCAGAGGCCGAGGAGGAGGCACCAGCATCAGCAGGACCAGAACCAACAGTAGGATTATTTGTAGTTCATTTTTTAGGACTTGTTTTTTAGTTTTGGTATTTTGATGACATTGGTTTGTATGTTCGTATTTTGACGACATTAGTTTTCATTGGGATATTTTACTTTCTTTAATGGTAAAAATGTTGGTTTAATTATGTTGTGCATTTGCGCCAATTTTATTTTGTGATTTGAACCATTTTGTGTAAAAAAAAAAGGTCAATATGTTGTGTTTTGTGTTTGAAACACATTACAGGATTAGAAAATGAAGCTACTGCTTCTGCATTGGCTTCAAGACGCATCCACAATTTACTGCCGAGGAAAACCTCGGTAGTTAACTGTCGAGGAAAACCTCGGTAGTTAACTGCCGTCGGATTAATTTTTTCTCAGCAGTTAACTACCGAGAGGTATTTTTATCTTTTATATGTGTTTTTTCAGCCTTTGCATATGTGTCAAACAATTTTCACATCAATAGTAGTTTGGTGGTAACAAATAATAGATGCATTTAAAAACTTGAAATAGGTCTTATAAAAAAGATAAATAAAAAATTCAATAGGATCTTGTATTTAGAAACAAAGTTACTGATATTTATCCATAAACAATTACAACAATAAGACTTTTTTTTTTATTCTTTTATCTTTGTAATGGTAACAAACATTTGCGATAAAAATCATTTGGACGTCATGTGATAATGATTTTTTAATGAATATTTAAGATTGGGCATAACAACGGATATTGAGTCTAGCGGAAGTGGCTCACATCTCACAACTTGCCTCAAATAAGATTAGGGTTTAAAGTTTAGGATTCGGGGCTTTTGTAAACAAATGTGGTACATTTAATAATACTTCTAAATAAAAGTACTATCAAAGGTTTAAAAGAAATTGGTTTAAAGAAGTTTATATGAATTGGGTTCTAGGGACTCACAAGGTCCGACCTTAAAGGTCAAAAAGTGCTTCTAAAATTACTTACAGATCGACAAAAAAAATATCATCTCTCTCAAAGTTCAAAGCGTGCTTATAGAATACATACAAATCAACTACTAAAAAGATTATCTTGTCGACATAGGAAATTGAATCCATATTCTTGAAGGATATCAATCAACTTCTTATCAACTAAATCAACTTTCATTAACATCAAAAGTCAATTTTGTTATAAAATAAAAAAAATCTATAATAGAACTACTCACACAAATAAAAAAAAACTAAAGTAGTTCATAAGTTGCAAATTTATAAAAGATTCAAGCGATATATCACACAAATGAGTATATATATTTTAATAAGTAGAGTAAATATTTAATTTGATCCCTCACATTTTTTTTTCCAATTTATTTTAGTCTTTAAGAAAAAAAAATACACACATCAATTATTCTCTTCATTTTTATACAAAGGAAATATTAGTTCTTGATTCACTATAACCGAATGGCTAATTTGTTTGCAGTATAAAAATTAATGTCAATGACTAATTTGAGTATTATTTTGTGTCCGACACAAAATATGGGTCCAAGAGAAAATTATGAGGGACGAAATTGAATCTTCTTTAAAATAAGAAAGAAACCACTAATATAAAAAGACATATGTAGTTAACATAATATAATACTACATAATAAAAAAAAAATAAGAAGTTGAGTGATCAAAGTGATAACTGGATTGATTCCTACCTCCATTAAATACTAACAAATTAACTAGTAACATTGTTGCTTGTTTAAAAGAAAAATATTATAATATTCTTAATTGAATTCACATTTTTTTCCACCAAATTTAAATTCACATGTTTTTATTTTTTTTACAGAATAAGCTAAGCTCACATCTATCGGTTTTTAATACATTAAATGTGTCACACATTTTGTAAAACTCTACTCTTTTCGCTTTCTCTCTTGTGAGTCGTCACTAAAACTCTAATTTCTTCTCCTTCATCTACTAAAGAGGGGCAATTTAAGGTCAACTTTTGACCCAAAACTACCCCTCTAACCCGTTTTTCTCTTTCCCTTTTATTGAAATAAGTGATTTTCACGTCTATTTTGTTTTTTATTTTGTGATTTCGTCGTCTGAGTGCGACGTTGGTTTGTTCGTCGTTTTTGTGCAATGTTGTTTGTCTTTCTTGTTTCATTCATGTATTTGTTCGGTTCAGATTGTCATATCAGCTTCGATATAGTGTAGATCCATCAATGACTTTGACGTCGTCCACGTTGCAGATCCGAAGACATGAGTATTCCAGAGACTTGAATATAGTCATATGTGTAGGCTTTTGTATTTTGCCGCTTTATGATATTAACATGGATGTTGTGAGTTTGTTCGCAGATTCATCATTTTTGTTTTAGCGAATTTGCAATATATCAATGTACTATATCAATATCATTTATTTTTGTGAAAAAGAAAAATACATTAAATGTGTTCACTTTTTTATCACTCATATGTAGTATTTTTGTACAAAAGAAAAGTTAGCACAAAGATGCCAAACAAAACATAAATGGAATACAAACCAAATATAGAACTTGGCACCCAACGGATTGTTTGTTCCCCAGCAGAATTAAGGCTCACGCTTCTTAAAGCTAGGCTCCTACCTCCATTCATTCTCAAAAGGGTTTCAACCACTCATTCACTTCTATGAAAACGGGTTGGTGCCTGATAAGACATTATAAGGAAAAGGTTTGCATATATACTCATTGCCATATTAAGGCAATTCTCCTATGAAGTCTTTTTGGAATATGAATTAAAAAAATTCTCAAAAAGCATGTTAAGTGTGATTCTTTAATCCTTAAACTTTGTTTTTGACTGCTTTAATCCTTAATGATATTCTACTTTATAGTAGTTTTTTCTTAGGTTATATGTGGCGGCCTCACTGCCGGCTGTAAAGCCTTTATAAAGTTAGACTTTATATTAGTGTATATGCAATTGGTGAACAACTGCACAATCTAAATTAAAAGTAACGTAATTTTTTTTTTCTCTCTAAAAGTAACGTAATTAATTAACACGCAAGATATATGTAGTCTTCTCTACTGAATTTTTCTTATTCTTTTAACAAATGAGATCTTTTTGGTTAGTTTATGTCCCCGTAATATAGTTACTTTAGTCATTTGAAAAAATAAAATAAGATTTTGTCATGTAATTTACGATTATCACTCTTAGTCATTAGCGTGTCATCTTCGAATCAAAGTTAGGTGGTGTGGCTCACTACCTCATATTTTGGTGCCAGGTGACATTGAGCTATATATATCATGTCATTTGTGCGACATCTTCCATAAAGGACTCTCATGTCTCCGAGACAAAACTAAACATAATTATATAGATCGAATAGAAAAGACAAAATATATAAATTACGGAGACAAAAGATATGAAGTTCCTAAAAAAAACTTTAATTTTAATTTCTAACTTCAACAACTGCATATGCAAACTAGCCATTAAATAATAAACTTTTGATATATCTTCTTCCGTTTTTATTCTTTTTTATCTATATAAAGATTATCTTTAAGTTGTTTTCTTTATTTTAATTTTCAACATCCATTTATATAAATTCATATGTACATATATACAAAAAACAAAGTTAATCATATATAGCATAAAAACGGCAAGGGTTTTTGCACCCAAAAAAAACGGCAAGGGTTGTAATAAGAGTTATAAAGACCCTTTGTAGGAGTTGCATGTCCACACATAACACATTCGGTGGACAAAACTAAATGTTTTTTTTTTGAAAGAAAACTAAAAATGTTGAATATCCACTATGAAATCTAGGAAATGTTGATATATACTGATCACCCATTATAAAGACAATTCTTTGCACATGTGCATAACTGCGAAGTTACTATGACCGATAGATTGAGATATTATTTATATCTACAACTTGAAAAATAGATGATAAGGTGTGATACCGAGAGAAGCACTATGTAGGGATCGATGAAATTAGAAAAAGAAGAAGAAGACGACAAACTTGGACTAGGGTGTTCCACTCAAAACTGCTATTAAATTATGAGATGGGCCATGTTTCAATTATATCTTTTTGTACTAGAGTGTTGTAGGAAAATATAGAAAGGAAAAAGAAAATCTGAAAATGTTAACTTTGAAATGTGTATTCATAATAAGGATGTGTGATGCGGATTGATTCACTCAACACGGATCTTGACTTCACTGAACGTTTCTTAAATATAAAGAGAAAATGAAGGAAATTATAAGAAAGGCTTAAGAAAAGTAAACTACAAATAGAAGAAAAACATATAAGATGAAATAAGATGAGAAATATGAAGAATAACATTTAATCACATATCCGTCACAAGAATAATTAGAGCATGTTATTTTAGGATTTTCAATTTTTAAAATATGCGATCATTTTAGCTTGTTAATAAGAAGATGTGAGAATCTTAAAATGAACAATTGTGATGGAGAAAATATGAAATGCTAGTTAAAGATGATGTTTTAGTAATAATGATAACAAATGTTCACTTCAAATTTATTCAAATCCTTTTTCTTGAGATGTCTTGAGGTTCGCATCATCCTTCTGTAATCAAAACCTCATGAGTGCACATATTCAAACACATCTAAATCATATGATATAGATTGAAGGGTCCATATTTCTTACTTGGACTGGTATGGAGGACCATACCACGTGGACTCTCCTATACATTGACTATTCAACATGTACAACTCAGCTTGATCGCTCAGGTGACGTGAGCTCCACTTGCTTAGCTCAGCTTGAACATTCACGTCATATGAGCTCTGTCTGCTTAGCTCAGTTTGATTTTCCAGGTCATGTGAGCTCCACCATCAACGTCCCCAGCTCTCTCTCAAATCGTTGTCCAAGAAACATTGTGGTCCTCCTCTTGAGAGCATCTCATAACGTGCCACGCGTCCTGCACGGACAAGTGACGTGAGCTGTGTACCCTTGACTCCACGCGCCTTGTACGGACGAGCAGTGTAAGGAAACTTGATTAGCTCCACGCGCCTGGTACATATGAGTCATATGGACCTCAGGATTAATTAGCCTGGACATCCAAAGAAAGGTCCATTAGGTCAAGAAAGTGAAGCTTATAAAAGGAGACAACTAGAGAGCAGTAAAAAGATCGAATTCATTATCTTGAACAATGTATTTTTCATCTAAGTCTTATTCAGAGTGCTATTGGAATTCCACCTAGGATATTTCACCGAGCAACTCACCTGTTGTAATCTAACTTGTGTTTACATACGTGAACATTACTTGATATTTTATATTTAAGAAAAATAATCAAAATCTATACTAAAATTCGAACCGTTTAATCTTGATTAAATATTGATGATCAGTTGTAACTGATTGTGTGAGTACTGCAAAAAATCGAAATCCCTATTCATAATCATAATAATAGATAAAAAAAATTGGAGGGTAGCCTGAGGTGGTGGGGATTGGCATTGTAGATTGCAGAGACACTGTTCCAATTTCTTTGTAATGTGAGAAGTAGACAGATGCAATAATAGCTGGATTTTGTTTGTGCAGTTCCTAACATGGCCCCTCCAATTCCAACCAAACCCTTCTTCACTAGATACATATATACATACATACAAATTCTCTACATGCATGATACCAATTATTGTTATCATTCACTTTTACTGAGCAGATACCTCTCTCTATTTGCGTGTCTCTTTGTCCCTCTCTGTTTGTCTTCAATCTCATTCTTTCACATTTTCTTGTCGTACATAAAAGAGCATTAACAGTGTACAATAAAAAGAGCATTAGCAAACGTGCATCTTTCTGTTTTCTACCATCACTTTCATTATCACTACTTGTCCTCCACTGCTCCTTCTCATTTCAAACTAGCTAGCTTAAATTCTTCAAAGTACATATTTTTATTTTATAAATTAAGTATATGTTTTCACATACAGACATGTGTCGATCATGCAAACATATAGATAGTGGTCCTAGCTAATAAGGATTTTATCAAAAATAAATAAATAAATAAAAGTTGGGGGGAAATTATATTTACCAATGCTCTTAATTTTTATATATATTTATCAATCTAAAAGTTTTTTACATTTTAATCACTATTTTTATTTTATTTTAACTATAAGTATTTCAAAAGTTACATAATATATTAGGCTTTTGTATTGGATTTAACTCATTTTTACAAAACTGGTTAGTAATGTGAAAAATGTTTATAAACTCTAGTTAGATTCGTCTTATGTGCGATTTGATTTTTTCCAATACACTTCCTCACGCTCAGCATTTGAATTTGGACATGGTGCGTCGGTGGATATATATTGGGTGGCTCGATCGACAAACTCTGATACTATAACAGTTTTTGTATTATATATCGATCAAACTCATCTTTACAAATCCGATTTATAAAATAAAGAGTTCACTCTTAATAAATTACGGAGAATTATTTAAAACATTTTACAACGAAATGACAAATTAATTTCATTTGCAAAAGGAGAGGAAAAAAAAAGGAGCCGTTTATGTAAGTTACATACATATAGGCCCATCCCATATATAGGGTAGGCCAATGGCAGTTTATACTTTATACTGCAACATAAGCACAATATTGCCGAATTGTATGACAATGATTATTAGAATGCGTGATTACTGATTAGACTTAGATCCTTTGAAATTTATTCATATATAATCAAGTCAATCAAGAGCAATCATGTGTGCACACTTTCGTTATCATACTATGATTGGGAGTGTTTATAGGATAGGAAATTTTCCCTTGATTAGGTAGCAAGTAGTTCTAAATAAAGAGATTAATTATTGTAAGAAGAGAGAGAGAGGGAAAAGAATAAGAATAAGAATAGGAATAGGAATGTGAATGTGAATGTGATGCTTGTGCAAATGAAAGTTTGTGTTTATTTATATACAAAGGTTATTAGGCGTGTGGTTGCAAGTGTGTTAGAGGTTGGTTTTCCATTTATGGACAGTCAAGAATTTACCATTTATGGAAGGGAACAAACAACACAAAAGTTAGGCAGAAAACAAACTCATTTTGTTTTCCTTCAAAAACAACCGACAACTCAATCCAATGCTTCTCTGAATATGGTCCTATGGAGAGAACTTATTAAAACAGCATCTTCTTCTTCTTCTCTCTCTCTCCATCCCCATTATAAATAAATATGTACGGTGCATATAATTAATTTTATTTATTCTATTGTACAGCAGCCAAACATTTAGGTCTGGTCAATAAATTGGTATGAAAAATAGCAATAATTTTTTTAAAAGAAATCGATGGCAAGGAAAATTATTAATAATTAAATAGAATTGTTATTGATCATTTTACTATTATGATGAAGCTTCATGGACACGGGTGTGTCCACACAAAATAACAATAATTAATTTTTTTGGTCAAGAAAATAACAATAATTTAATTAAAACTAAAATTTAAAAAATAAAAACACTCACACTTCCAACACTTTTATAATATGAGCAATGCTATATATCAAGAAAGATTTTATCAAGAAAAATTCAAGAATGACATGGCAGAATAATCACCCTTAGATTTTATCAAGAAATTGTCCTGAAATTAATGTTAGCCAATAAAATCTCTGTCTGGCCGGAAATCATGGGGTGGTGGGTGTTATGTATTTTTTTTTATGAAAGGTTAATAAATGAGACTAAAATCTAAGGGTGATTATTGTGCCATGTCATTCTTGAATCTTTCTTGATAAAATCATTCTTGATATCTAGCATTTTCCTTATAATATATATGCAAGCACATTTTAATAAAGTTAACCTTAATATATTAATACGAGCATCTAGAAAGAAAAAAAAAACAGAGAGAAAAATGAGAGCAAATTAAGTAGTTTCTATTTCTACATTACAATCCAATAAATGGAGGTTCTGATAATTTCGACTCTCCCCAAGAAATGGACGAAAATAAACTTGGTTAATTAATTACTAATTAATTAATTAATTAATTAATTCAGTGTCTACATGTTTGGCAGCAGTGGGTCTGATTCAAGTGAGTGTGTACATGTCTTGGTAGCATCATCATGTGTGATTACTATGATCTCTTCAAGACAACCACAGTGATTGCTGGTGTTATCATGATGCAGTACTGTTTTTGTGATGAATGTAGAATCAGAAAAACCAATAGTAGTAGTAGCTTTTGTGAGATTCTTTGCTCTTTCAATTTGATCATTCCAATCCGTTGTACATAGCACATACAACATGAGAACAGCACAAGAGCCTTGGGCTGCAAGCAACCCAAACCAAAGCCCAACAAAACCCATCTTCACAACAAACCCAAGAACAATAGCCACTGGCATACCTACCAAATAAAAAGACCCCAAATTGATATTTGCACCCACCGTAGGTCTAGCACTACCTCTCAAAACACCACAACCCGTTGTTTGTGGGCAATTCCCAATCTCACAAAGCCCAACAATTGGCAAAGCCATAGCCGTTAGATTAAGAATCTCGTCATCACTAGTAAACAATCTCCCCCATTGATTTCTCATCAAAGTAGTAAAAACCATAGCCAAAATTCCCAAACCAAAACCACAAAACATTGACACTATCATAGAAAAACGTGCTTTTGAAGGAGAGTTAGCACCTAACAAATTCCCAACTCTAGTTGAAACACCAAAACTAAGAGAAGATGGAAAAACATAAACCAAAGAAGTTGTTTGAATAAGAATACCCATTGAAGAAATGGTTGACTTTGGGTTGACCAAAAGTCCACACAAAATTATCATGAGTTCATACCACCACCATTCTAAACAAACAGAAACACACGACGGAATCGAAAGCGCAAGTAACGAAGACCAACCTTTGAGACAATCCATACTAGGAAAAACCCATGAATCAGTATAAACACGTGAGAAAAATACAAAAGATGAAAGGAAAATCAAAAGGTTGAGATTGAACCAAATCATTGCTATTGCCACCCCTGCAACACCCATTTTGAAATGGATCACAAGAAGAAAATTCAAAGGAACATGAAGAGTAACAGATATGGCTGAACAATACGTTAATGGCAATGTTATGTTTTGTGTTCTTAGGTAAATACGAAGAGGATGAAGAAAGGAGAGAAAGAAAAGATCTGGTAGTGAAAAAAGAATGAAAGTTTGTGCTGTTGATGAAATTTCTTCATCTTGACCACAAGACATGAGAATCTTTTTCATGTTAAGCCATAAATATGCAATGGGAATGGAAGTGGAAAGAAGTAAAAGAACGGTTCTTTGAAGAGTTAAGCCAAGTATCTTCCATTGTTTAGCTCCGTAAGCTTGTCCACAAATGGGTTCCATTCCCATGGCTAAACCAGATAGGACAGAGTAACCAGTTATGTTGGCAAAACCTATGGAGAGAGAACCTCCTGCTAGTTCTGTCTCGCCGAGATAGCCAAGGAAAAGCATAGAGATCATAGCTCTTGAATATAAGAGTAAACCGGTTATAGCTGTTGGACCTGATATTTTACCTATGGCCTTTAATTCTTCTATCACCTGAAATATTCATACATAAAGAACAAAAGTTATAATAATATTAAATTCAAGGGTATGTTTGTTTGTTAATCATCATAATAATAAAACTGGCATTATTTGTTTTCATATGTTGTGATTGTGACTAAGAGAGACATGATAGCAACTAGCTACAAACTTCATTTAATTTACATTCACAAAAAAATAAATGATGCTATAATAATATTCTTGTATTTTTTAATGTTTATTTTTTGTCATTATACCTCATCTGGAGTTGGCCATCTTTGAAGTTCATTTTGATCTTGAACTTCATCATGAGGAGGATCATTTATGAGTAGTTTGGGATCAGAAGTTATGAGGTTGGTTTGTGTGGGACAGAGAAATGGGGATGTTGAGGATGGCTTAGGTTTACACATCTCACTAGCAAGTAGTTTTGGATATGTACAAAGGATAGAATATACAAGAGCTATTACTGCTCTTGCTTCTAACTTAAGCTCAATGATCGTGGATGGACTGTGTTTGAAGTTGTTTGAGAGGATGTAAGATGTTTGTGTATTGTGTATGGGAGGAAGATGATGAAGGTGATTGTGTTTTTATGCATGAAGAAAGGTTTGGGCCCTACAATTGTAACGTGTCATAAATGGAACCAAATGCTAAAATTTAGAGTGTACAAACTTGGACATCTAAATTAAATAATAGAAAGGAATTTTGTATTTTTTGTAATTTTATATTTTATGTGTATGAAGAAATTTAATTGGAGAAATTTCTTTTATATATTCAACAAATTCTTCGACGAATTACTCAATGTTTTGCATTTATTACACGGTTTTTAAAAAAAATGCGGCATTTTTAAAATAGAAATCAAATTTTGTTGAAAAAAAAAGTGAAATAAATTGAAGGAACAAGTTGAATGGAAGAAATGCCTTATGGAGGTTATGGGAGGCAACCGGCTTTCGTTTTCTCTCAAAATTGAAAGAGCATATTATTACTATTTTTTATTGAAAAATTGGAGAACAATTTGAGAATGGAATCTGAAAAAACAAAAACTAATGCAGAGGTTTCCAATTAGCTATGGTTTTTGAGTGTGGAAATCAGAAACAAGTTCGGTCTTATCTTTAGGATGGATGGATTTATTTGCTTTAATGGTTTTTTTTATAGACATCAAATCAATGACACAGTTTTGATTTGACAGTGATGGCCCAAACCAAATACTAGCTAGTGGATTTGTTCGTTTAAACTTGCATCGCATGGTTATTAACGGATTTGTATGTGGATAATAATATTTTTAATACACCACACGTTTGGCTTCATTTCCGTTATTTATGAAACATAACGAATTTTATCCTCAAATTGGTGATGCCGAGTGGAAAGATGGAGAAGCTAATTCTCCTACTGCTGAAATGGACCAATTATTAATTATTTTTGCCATTTTGTTCTCTTTTTCTCTTTTCTGCTTTTGCCGCATGGGGTATTTCTGAAACTATAAGGGTACTACTCACACGTACATTTGTGGCAATTCATAATTGATATTTTTTCTTGAGAGGAAATTCATAATTGATATTTGTTGTGCTAATAATATAATTTTTAAAATTTAGTATACTTACTTTACGTCAACATATTTTGTTTTGTTTTTTATGGTTGTTGGTTGATAATTTGTATTATTTGTAGTGTAGGCAAAAGAAAAATGTTTGGGATTGCATGTTGTATAAAGAAGGCAAGCAAATCCATGCATGTTTCATTCCAAATTGCTAGCGCAACTACAGTCTATAAATAGACGGACCATCTGAAACATACAAAGGCCAAAACATTCCTTTGGCTACAACAGAGGAAGCAAGTTTTCTCTACCATCCAATGTAGGCCCCACACGCTTTCTGTGCATGCATCTTGCTATATGTTATGTTATGTACTCTCCTTGTAGTATAACTTCTTGAATGATAATTTGATCCCAAAATGAATTTGCCCCCTAAATAAAAGAAGAAAAAAGATGAAACAAATTTCTAAGGGAGGCAATATTATTAAATTTAACTTTAGTAGTCCCGTTATCAAGAACTCATCAATAACAGGTTATTGACATGTATTTTGGTAAAGCCTCTTTTAAAATAAAAAATAAGAAAAAAGTAGTTGAGTACCATCCTGGGATTTTATTGAGGAACAAAGGGTCAAATCCACAAGTGGATATATTATATATATCAGATTTTCCTTTTTATAAAGGTTATCTAATTCGACTTCGTGGATATGTATATTTATCTACATATGTGAATATATGTATGGATTATGGAGGTAGGTGTTGATCTCAAAGTATCATGGAGGGACCACTTGTAGTGTTAACAGTTAATGGAGGATGATGGTAGTTGGCCGTATGGAGAAGAGACAGATGGGAAATGGGAGACATTAGAGAGATAATTACGTGCGTTAATTACAACCATTTAATTAATTATTATGTGAAAAAGGGTATGAGATTGTGATGATTCTGTCTGTGTATAGGAGTGCACGGTGTTATTGATTGTATATGAGGAAACATACACTAGAATAGATTAACTCTCATTTTCACTTGCACGGTGAGGACCAGTAATCAATTTTGTTTCATTGTACATTATACGAAAAATTAATTAAAATTGCCTGAAACACATGGCCACCCCATGTCAGATTCCATTGGTTTGTAGCTCATCCAGTTGATGTCAATGAAAGATATGTATCATTGCAAGGGAACCCAATGCTCTGAAAATAAAGCAACAGAAGAAGTTCTGACAATGAACAATTAAAAAAACTCAGTCTCGTCCAATGAATGAATGAATTAATACTATATCACTTCGAATATAACCCGTAAGGAATTTGCCATCCTCTTTGAAGTGGCAAAGTGCTAAGTTCCTGAGATCCCACCCAAAGGATTTGGTTGAATTTTTTTTATAATAACAGATAAAAGCTCAAGATCACGTAATGATGGCATTCAGATTTACTGTGGTATATCTAAAAAAGATATCGTAAAACAAATAGTCCGATTGGGAATCAGACAAAACAAAAATCAACACAAAAAAGACTAATTTTAACAACCATAACTCTCCTCGGATAGCTCAAACAGATTCGCTAATTGTACTTGTTCTTGCTATATATATCACACGATAGACCTTGCCGGCGATGTGTCATGTGTTTAGTTTTTAGGGTAAAATGCAAACCCTCTTGTGCTTATTAGCCCCCTCGTGTTGTGGCCTCAAGACGTCGGTCATATCTTCACATAACTTCTGTTTCCCTTTGTTCCTCTCTATCGTGCTGAGTGAAACCAACATGTGTTGCTAGAGCGTACATACAATGATATTCGGGTTAGGGCTCATGGTCTCGGTGATGGGTCTATCGATCTTGTATGATAAGGGCCAAACATGTGAATAAGATTAGAGGATTGATCATTAGACATCTAGCATTGCTTACAAACACCTAAAAAATACCAAAATTATCGTTCGACATTTTTTAAATTGGTTTAACCAATTTAAAAACGCCCGAACAGTAATTAACTATAAGTGGGGTGATTTAGGTGCTAAAGAGCAATCTCCATAAGATTTTGATGGTCCAGAACCTTCAGCTAAACGTTTTCCACATCCAGAGAGGTGGGATGCTTATGGCGGAAATAGATTCTCTCTTTTGACAATTTGACATGAGAAAATATCATTGAATAGAAAAATGCGGGATGGGTTCTTGATGTAAAAAATAGGAGTGGAAAAGTTTAAGTGAGATTGATAACACATGTGAGAAGATTCATCCCACTTATGACTAGGAACAATAAAATTTAATAGTCTGGACTTTATAAATTAAGTAAATAAACTACAGATGTGTCAGCATTGTTCGCTTAATCCTCTTAACAAAGAGTTGACGCTAACTAACTGTAGACTGTATTTTGTCAAAGAAAAAAAACTGTAGACTATAATTAACCTGCAAATTCTAAAGCCAAACATAGCAGTTTTGCAGGGTAACCAAACTAGCAAATTTCAGTTGTGCAGCTGGCACATGGTTCAAAAATTATATCACTAGTAGTTAGGACAAATGATGATAAAAAGGTTGGTATTTTTTAAATGCTCTGAGTCTCTCTGAGTTTTAGTAACAGGAATTGTACGAAGAATTGAAAGCAAATTAGACTTTCATGAAGAGTGAAATGCATTTAACATGTGAGTTTATTCCATGGTTCAAAAGAAGCAAAATAAATTAAATGTCCACATAAATGACCAGTGTAAATCAAAACCCGTCATTGGTTGAATATTTGTGTTCAAAGAAAAAGATTACGCCTGAGAACATTTCAACCATGTACACAGTCAAGGTTTTATTCAGCACAATTAACATATTCACTATTGGCCACTAAGCACGTTCATGAAACTAATACAAACACGCACAAATTTCTAATATTCCGACGCATCTATGCTTGAAGCACCAATGAACAGAGTTGCCTCAAATTAAAAGGAATTTTTCATGGGGAATAATTCCCTATCAGCAGCAACTGATCTTGGTTGGAAATGATGTTTGCCTGAGTAATTTTGGAACCTATAGAAGATGCCCCAAGTACTTTCCCCCCACATTTAAAAGCAACACCTTTCACAGGTGGGACAGATTTACAATGAAGAAATTCCCCACTGAATTCAGATAATTTAATCAATATTTTTAGGACAGCTTTTATGATTACATTTGAGTTGCCAGGATGTTTGAAAAAGTAGTGCAATATGAATTGCTTCTTTGACATTGTACCGTAATCCTTATACATCAAGAGTATTCATTCTTTCTTGCCACCAGTAGATGGTCCCCCATGGTTAACCAAACAGATATTCTCTTTGTTTAAACAGACAACTCACTCATCAGGATCACCAAGAAGAAAAAAACAAGGAAAAAGTTTGAAGTTTCCAAAACTTCGGAAAATAATAGCACTCTAAGTTTAGGTCATTGGCTTTAAATAATGACCAATCAGATGATAACGCGCCAATGTATTCAATTATTCGTATTAGAAAAAAGATGGAGAGGTTCTTTGTGAAAGGAAAATTCGATAAAATCCTACTAAAATAAGTAAAACATAATTATATACAAATTATTTCTACCTGTTCAATTTCATAATCCCTCTTCAAAAGAAATCCGAGCCAAAGCAGAACGAAGATGATACCTCATACTGGGCTTCGAGGCTTTTGAGAACCAGTTCGGGGAATAGCCAAGACAGCTACGAGTCCACTGGCAAGGGCTGCAACAGCTGCCACAGCAAAGGCTGGAGAGTTTCCTCCACCAAATAACTGATCCCAAGGTCCACTTCCCAAGGACACTATCATCTGTTTCAAATATGAAAAACATATAAACCTCAGTAACTAAAACAAACAAAAATTATGTGCACCGCTAAATCCTTTCTTAAAAAGTTTGTCATGTCACCATTAAATTTGTCAGGCAGTTGCTTGAAATGGGATGTTTGGGAGAACAAAAATGCAAATAAAATTTACAGCAAATCTGTACGACAATACAAATAGCTCATGCCACTCTGGCTGAATCTCTACCAGAGATGACATGACAAGTCAATCATAATGAGCCCCTCTAAATTTTTCTGTCACAATTCCTTTGTTGATTTTCATGTTTCTAATTTAAAGTGTTCCCAAAAGTCGTAGAAATCTGGTCCCATCATGAAAACCACTGTGCTGATAGTTTTATTTAGAAAAACCCATTGAGAGAGACCAAAAAGTCATGTTTTCATGTTTGAATTTTGGCAATTTTGCAGACTATAATCTTAATGGGATGTTTGCGTTAGAAGACAGCATGTATCAACCTCAATTATTTGGATTATTCAAATTATAACTTTTTATCCAGTGATCAAATTGTGAGTGGTCACCTCAAGACTCAGGACCATTTCTCACGCTTAATTCAAGATAATATGTTTTTATTATTCAAGTCAAATTAGTTCACTTAAACATACTATAAGGAATGCTGCAAAATTCCAAGGATCTTCGTTTTTAGAATTTAAGCTAAATTAATCCGCTCAACAACTATTAGAAGTGTTAAACAATTCCACAATTCTTCATTTGGATCTCATTCAGGGGTGGATAATTTAACCATTAAAAACGCAGATATTTGAAAGAGGCAATACCTGTGGGAACACTATTGCAAGATTTAGGACTCCCATTGACAATCCTGAAAGTACCGACAATTAATATAAATATGAATATTTATATTATCGTATATCTAAGAAAGAATAATAAGGTATCAATCCTGCCCACCTTGGCCAAGCCCCAATGACTGAATATGCGTGGAAATTAAGGCATATGGAACACTGTAAGTGATCTGAAATGATTAAGAAGTCAGATTAAATTAAATATAGGGATTTCAATACATACATTCTTAAACTTATGCAGAATCAATGGGACAATTTCCAGATTTATTTTGCATCACACTGTGACTCTCAAACTAAAAGTTTAAGAAAATATCCAGATTGAGTTGAGAAGATTACGCGGCCAATATTCAGTCAAGAGTCAAGACACTGAAATTTTTAAGAGAAAAATGCAAGAACATAATATGTATCGGGATTTTACGGAACTAGAAGATCAAAAGGCTTGCCATTTTAGATAACGAGTCAATTGACACACTTCACATGTACGTACCATTGAGACTTAAAAAAATATGTGAAAAAGGACTGAAGTTGATTTCAAGGAACATAAGAGACAGAAAGCGAACAAACAATATGCTTTTAGAAGTAGATAAAGCAACTTACAGCCAGTGGAAACCCGAGAATGGTAAAGATTGCCAGTGCAGATATCACGATGCTAGTGGGCGGTAGATCTTTGCTAATGTAACCAATGGTATTTGCCACATAGGTTACTACAAGCATTGCTACGAAGCAGGCAGCCATTAGGATATTTGCGATTCCCCACACGAACCCAGGCCCCCGCTTCCTACATAGCTTCTCCATGAGTACTGATGTTATTCCAAGAACAACTGAATTAAGCAATAAACCAAGTGCCCCCATTCTAACTCCAGTATCATAATTAGTGCCTTCATTTGGCTCACCGCCATAAATTTCTCGGCCCATCCAATCGGTATCGAATAGAAGAAATGGAAACCACCCAACCCATGTTAGAGCAGTAACAGACAATATTACCCATATAGGCTTTGAAAAATATCTGAATGTCCCAAATAGCTCCCAAAGGAAAGCTTCTTCCGCACTACCACCTGACTCCCCTGCTGCTTCAGCATTGGGTGTCCCAAGAGGCACTTCATTAGCTGCCATGATACTGATATAGGTGGTGATGATAATGAAACCAATGTCCAGAAAGAAAGCAGACTTGAGATTTGCACAACTAATATTGCATGCAGGGGTAAGTGTGAAAGGAAAGACCTTGTACCAACCACTGTATGACCCAGTTGCATATCCAAGAATGTTACCAATAGCCATAAATAGGGAGAAATAAGCATTTGCAACACGTGTCCTTCGATGATCCTTACCTTACATTCCAAAGAAGAAAAAGATAGATAAATAAAACATGAAGGGTGTCAATAGAGTAAATCAACATTTTAGTCTTTGAAATCGTAATTCGTAAGGGTCACACAATTTAGTCCCTTAAATTTGCAAAATGACAATTTAGTGCCATTAAGTTAAAAATAAAATTAGCCCAATTAAGTTAAAAAACATCAATCTAGTCTTCCGCCAAAGTAACTTTTTAGAAAACATTTATCAAAACCAATGAAAGACTACATATTGTCTTCAATAGTCTCTTGCTGCATCAAGACAAAGACACTTTAAGATAGTGGTGCTGAATTTGGGAAAAATGACTAAATTGACTGATATTCTTTAATTTTAGTAACTAAATTGCCATTTTACAATTTAAGGGATTAAAATTGTCCAACCTTTACGATTTCAAGAACTAAAATATTGATTTCCTCAATGTCAATATGGTGTTTGCTTTTCATAGTCGAATCATTTTTAGTTTTCAAAAGAGTTACAATTGACAAAAACTCTCATTGTCTTTTTCTATTTTTTAGGAGTTCTATTCAGACATTTAAGGTCACATTTGCAAAACAATGTAGGCAATATAATTATAGTCTTTTCAATTTAACTGAAACCTGCGTTCAGGAGTACATACGAAGACAGTCTGGTGACAGCCGATGTGGAACAAACTTATTTTTTTACTATTCTGGTTATATCCTACCTTTTAGTTGGGATCATCTTATCCAAAATATATAAAAATATGTTCTGCAAATATAATACTTTCGTAATATCTATCAAACGTAGGATATATATATAGTAAAATATTTATATAGTATGTCGATATAATACAAAAACTTATTTAATTAAACACTATGTACTCTCATGACCATGATAACTCTCCTCCTAAACTGAAGAGATTATAAAAAAGGACTCTACATTCTCTACATTTTCTCCTTCAAATGAATCCAATGATTACATCCACAGACAAGAAACTACAGCATGTTCGATAGTGACATAAGATTGTGTGCTTCTTGACAAAATCTTTGTATTTAACATAAAGTAGTTCAAGCTTTAGCACTTTCTAAAACAGGAGTTTCAAGTCAAGCTGGAATCAATGTTATCATAGAAATTAAAAAGGGAAGGGTGGTGCAAAGAGGAAAAAGTAATGAGAACTAAACAGGAAATGAAAAAACTTTTTAAAGGAAATGTCCTCTGCATATAGATCCCTTAAAATCTAACAGTAGAAACATCATTTACCTTTCGATAAATTAGTTGTCTAATTCCTAAAAGAGGTACGTGACAGAGACGAACTTTCAAATTATCAAGTGAGTAGCAATGATTGTTAGGTTAGCATCTTACTCATTCTGATATAACCATACATAATGTTAAGGGAGGTCATAGAATGCAGTTGCAATTCACCAATCTAAGAACTTATTTTAAACCTAAAGTTACTAAGACCCAAACCCCATATAAAGCCTATAGTATATGTCACAACAACGCGACTAACCAAACAATCAATCCGTTTTTCCTCTCCTATTCTTGACAAAAGGAAATCTCCCATTATCTTTCCAATCTCGTAAACAAGCTATGTTGAATGAGATTTAAACTTGATGCTCAAATGCATTACAATGAGAGCCTTAAATCTTAAGTTGATATTCTGAATCCAAGTTCATAACAATGTACGGCTGAATTTTATCATTTAGTGTTTATGCATATATTGATATATGAATTTATACTAAAAATAGATCAATTAACAGAGGAAGGGAGAGAGAGGGGGGG
>Ga0228710_1005736_pt1 | contig 19159 bp, 13 predicted proteins | sample MedpolnodulmetaG_FD_177995 | JGI IMG/M metagenome (GOLD analysis project Ga0228710, IMG submission 177995) | Root nodule microbial communities from Medicago polymorpha collected in Santa Monica, California, United States - pink nodules | ecosystem: Host-associated > Plants > Roots > Nodule...
AAAAAAAACAACATTTTTCATATCAAGTAAGATAAATTATAGTTTGACTATCTTTTTCATCACGTATTTTGGTTTCTTTTTACTTTTCACTTTGAGTTAGTTGTAGATTAAAAAAGCAAAGTTTCCTCCTTATAATTATAAATAAATTTACCTTAACATGAGCGTAAAATTTTATTTGGGTGTAGGAAAAACTTAAAATAAAATTTAAAAATGGAAAAATTAAAATAATCATGAGTCGTTGTGAATAATTGCTCTCAAATTACCTATAATACACATTACAAAATTGATTTTCTAACATGGATTATGTTCTATATCAACAAAAAAAATCCAGACTTATCACTTTTAATAGTTTGCATCATATGTATTATAAAGTTTGGTAAAATAATTTGTAAAAAAAACATTTTTGCATCATATTTGATAGTTCATTCTAACTTCTTCTAACTATAATTTTGATATTATTTTTTCAAGAAGCAATAATATTTCTGCTTGTTCCTAATTGTCACGTGACGTTGTTGAAATGCAAAGTACATAGTGACGTTGTTGAAATGCAAAGTACATAGTGACGGTATGAAAAGCTTGTTGTAATTAAGAAAAAACAAAGGTGATCTTTGGAGAGAAAAAAAGTTTAATTAATTACACCTAATACACATAGAAAGTAGTGGACTCCGCGTCACTTTTAGACTCAATTTCAATTGTTGAAAAAACTTGTATCACCGTCTTCAATAATGGAAAAGATTTTTCAATTTTAAGAAAATAAAAACACCTATCTTTTTTCTATTTTCATTTTTACTCACATTTCTCCTTCAACTTTATCTCTGCTTTTTAATCACACTTCTCTCTCTTTTACACATTAAAAACATACAACTTCTAAAAATTTAAGGGATTCATTTCCCTCAATTGACACAAAATCTCAGAACTAGGGTGTTGTTCATTTATTCATCTTCTAAAAATAAGAGTTTGCACCTTTTTAAAAAGAGCATCATCGGTTCATAAACTAAGAAGTCAACTCCAATAGCTTTTGTCACTATAAATGTATCAACTTTTATTTTTGATCACGTTAAAAATTTCCTTCAAACTTTCCTCAAATCCCAACTCAACTTGCAAAAATGTTGAGATTGTTAGGTTGAACGTCATGATCGAGGTTAGAACCCCAACTCCACCATTTATGTGTTTGAGTTTTTTATGGATATTTTCATTTTCGTCTATCTAACAAAAAAAATTCCTTTGACCTTCAGTATCTTTAAATTTTATGTTACCAATTTAAGTCATTTTATTTTACAAAAGTTCTGTAACATTCTAAACTCTTTAAAGCCATAAATCACACGAATAATACAACTCATACAAAAGGATTTAGATGCTACTTCTTCTATAAGTCCAAACATGCAAAATAATTTTTCAAAACATCGCAGCGGAATAATATCATAACATTTCATCAACAGCTAAATAAAATCTCCAAGTTGGCATGTCACATATATCATAATACATCACCAAAGTAAATCTCTAATCTCAACATACTCAGTGAATAAATCTCATAAAGTCATAAAACGTAAACAACAGACAGACAGACATCCTAATCAGAGCCCGACACTAAGACTCCAAAAGCAAAAGACGAGGTATCTCCAAAGCTAGCATCCATCACACTCACCAAGCAAAGCTAAACTACTAATCTTGCATGTCGTCTACCCATTCATACGAATATGGTAGGCGGTCAACCAAACGACCATTGGGGTTAGATAACATTCCACAATTAAAGTATAATCAAATGAAGATAAAAGCATAATTAATTTCATATGATTAAATAATACTTCATTAAATTAATCACAACAACCTAACATCATTATTATACATCAAGCATACAAGTATAATAATCATACAAGTACACTTTCAACATCTTCACATATTCACCAAATTTCATCAAGCACATAATTCACCAAGTTCACCAATGCACATAAATCATCAAGGTTCACCAAGCACATGATCAAATATGACACATTTAATCAATTATCCAATGTATGCAATGCGCCTAGACACGACTCTATATACTTGTGGTACCGGTCGTCATCAAGGTCGTCACCTCAACATACAACTGTATCATAGTCGCCGTCATTTGAATACAAAGTATTTTGATCGTCTTCGTTGGATATAAAAATCCTACTTATGAATGCATGAACATATGACTCAACAATGCATACGTTCAACAAACAAATCGTCATCATTTTCGTCTTCATTTTTCATACATGCATTCATCATCAATAACGTTGTCATTTTGCATGTAAGAATTCATCAACATAAATCACCATCATCATAAATCATCAACAACTATCAACTCAAGAATCATCAAAGTTCCAAAATCATATTTTGCATAAAAGACAGACAACAATTCACATCATGACATTCATCATATTACACACTCAATCATCATTGATTCATTCTTATTCTATCATATCATCATGAACACAAAGCTATTTACAAGTCATTCAACCATAAAACATCATTTTGATAAAGTTCGTCTATTTTCATAACTTTCAACATTTTATAAGTAATTCCTAAAGACAAGGCATACATGTTCAAACACCTCAACAAGTCATATCCACATATCACATATGATCACAGTAGCATATACATATACACGTCATAGGCCAATTCCGATTAATTCCAAAATTTACCTAAGTTCGTCTCATTTTATCATTTTTCAAAGCAAAAACAAGTTATATCTCATGACTACCATTTAATAAATCATAGTTAGAGTAAACAACCCTAACCCTACCCTTTTTCCTTGAGAAAAACAAGTTTCGGAAAATTTCATGTTCTTAGAACATTTTTCAAAAAGTTTTGATTCCATTCACAAAACCAATCTCAATCTAATCCATTTGATGTTTTCAAAGGTTTAGAAAGCATAATACATCAAAAGAATTATTTAGAAAAGTTCAGATTGACCCCGAGTACCCGAAACGCCCCAAAACAAGGGTGCTGAATCGAGCAACTCGCCACCTGCTAGCCATGGGCTCGCCTGGCGAGTTGCACCAGAACAGGGAACTCGGTGCTTGAGTTTGCTCTCGGGAACCCTCCAATTTTCACTCCAAAACCCCAATTATGATCCCCTTTGTCCCAAATTCGTCCCCCAAACTTGTTTATTAGTTGTCATACATCCATAGGCAACCAAAACAACAACACACATGGAATCATAACATCAATTCATGTCAAAATCATCTAGTTCCTTTTTCACCAAAAGTTCATATTTTCTCATTTTCATTCAAACTTCACAAACAACCACATCAATTCAAACTCCATCAACATACAAACATGTATAATTATTTATGAAGTTAATTTAAACATGTTCCAACAACAATCACTCATCAAATCATGGTTTACACTTAAATAAGCAAAAGTCGTCAAAACAACTTATCACCAACAACAACTATGAATTTAAACACATAAACATGTAAATTTCATGAAGTTCAACATACCCATAAATTCACATGAATAAGGAGCACGAAATTCATCATCAAAATCATTAAAAGTCATAATTCACAATAATCACTTATGACCCATAATTAAAAAGATGAGATTATAGCTTAATTAATGAAATGAATTTATCCCCCTTACCTCTAGGTCTTGAATCCACTAGCTTAAGCTTCAATCTCCCCCTAGCTCTTCAAACCCCAAGCTCTCTCTCTAGCTTCCTCTTCTTTCCTCTTGTGATCTACTTTCTCTCTCTACCCCCTTACCTCTAGGTCTTGAATCTCTAGCTCAATGCATCAAGGTGATACAAAGAGAGGCTCACAAATAAAGCACAAGGCTTAACAACGAAACCCTAAAAGACTCTATTCAATATTATTGAATTGGTGAATAAAACTAAGGTATGAGTCTTCCTTATATAGTCATTCAACAGCATGGGCTTTTTCGTCATAGGCTAAACATAAATTTGTATCAAATATTCTTTTCATAAATATATTGAAACAAATATTCTTCAGAAATATATCTTTCAAAATCTCTTTTAAAAATATATTTCACAAATAAAAATATCCATCTTAAAAATATCTTTCTTCTGGAAACACACGTCTCTTGGACCACAAGTCACGTGAATAAAATCTTCATAGAATCTTCAGTAATCTCACGTAACAAATAAGTAACAAATATAGCAACTCCTAAAAAGTAGGAACATCTTTAGGAACCGTCAAACAACATCACCAAGGAATCCTAAAATATTGTCTATACTTTAGAAACAAATCATCCAGGGCACACTGAACCGTGTCAGGATGTTGGAACATGATATCCAACATCATATAAGAGTATTTGTTTTAGCAACAATGAAGTCAATACTCAAATACCCAACACTAACTAATTCTCAAAAGTTACTACTCACTTAATCCGCTAAAATACCAAATACTTATCATCTCTAATTAATTACCCACTCACTGGTAACTTATTAAAAATAATTATTCTCACTAAAACGTAAAAAATAACCTTCTTAATAAAATGAGTAATTTACCCTTACTCGCCAAATGACAAGAATACTCCTTAGTCTAAAAATGACTAAAATACCATTCTAGACCAAAAATCCACTAATCCCAAATAAAATACACACAAGGACAATTAATCACACATATCAACACATATAACAAATAATTAAAATAATTATAGCTAAAAAGGGATGTTACAAGTTCAATGTACACGTTTCAAGTGACTTTTATAATAACATGTCATTTTTAAAACCTTAAAATAACATTATTTTCATAATTTAAACATTTCATCATTAGTTTAAAAATTTAATCTTTATTTAAAGTTATAGATAATTAATAAAGATTAAAGGTTAATTAGTTAAATCATTAAACTAATGATATTTTAAGGTTTTTTCATTGACATGTTATAAAAAAATTGTCACTTGGAGTCTGTGACCTGAACTTTTATGAAAAAAGCAGACTAAAATTGGTAACAAAATAATAAGAGAGCCGATGTTTGAAGGAAACTTTTAGAGGTACTAAAAATGAAAGTTGGTATATTTTGAATGACCAAAAATATATTTCACCCTTAAATTTATGATGTATGTGCTTAATTAAACTTGTGAGATGATGTAAGACGAGTCAACAAATAAATGCATGAACTTTATTATCTAATTTCATTCACAAAAAGTAATGTTTGGTTTGAGACTTGGATAAAACTATTTTTATTTTAGTATTGAGATGATTCATGCAAAACTTCACATGTACTTACACATACGATTTAAGACATTGTTGAAACATCACATAACCTCTGTGGGGTATTTTAATCATATATGGAGTTTTTAAGTCTCGGAGTAGAATAGCACCAGTGGCATTTGAAATATAAACATCCATATATACAACTATTATGAAGACATCAAAGTCCAATTCCTCCTTAAGAGAGAGTGAAAAATTCAATTTACGTGAAGCATAGAATAGCTATGGGATGTGCGGGAAAGCTGTGCGGTGCTCATGATTGAAGACCCATAATGGATCGGATACTACCTCATGTACGATGCACAGAGGTCACTATGTGACGCGCAAGTGTGATTCCTAAAAAATTGAAATTTTCGGATTCTATAAAAGGGGAAAGACCATAACTGAGTTAGGGGTTGTAAAATACACATAAATGGGACAGACACTCGTTTTCAAAGTGTTGGAGTGCCAGAGAAAAAACTTGGAAAAAAGATTCCATCAACCTATTCTTCATCTATTCATATTTAATTTCTTAATATTGTTGTCATGTCTCTTTTGATTATGAGAGCTAGATTTCATATGTTAGGTCATGTACATGACTTTCTCTGTAATTGCTTGAACCATGTAACTTGATGAAGTACCTTTTAATACAATTACTTTGATGGTTTTATTCAATTATACTTGTTCTGAATGTTTTTTATGTGTTTACATAACATGATCTATTTGAACTAACCATTAACTCTGGTTGTCAGATTTGCACTATAATTGTTCAACCTATAGTAGGAATAACCTAGTGCAATATAATGACAAATGTTGCACAAAAACGGATTGAATTTTTTTTTGTAAAATCGAATTTGACTATTGGAAATTAAGCAATTGATTCAATGCAATAAAGCAAACAATGGTAACAAGATAATTCAACTTTGAACAAGGAATTTACAACTGAATTATTATTAATACTCAATCAAAGTTAATACAAAAGTAAGTTACAAAACCAAATTTCAATCTCCAACGAAACCTAAACTTATGGAAATACATGCTATCAACAAAAACAATTGAATTTGATAAATGATAAATCAATTGAACCTAAATCTCAAATTAGAATATAATATTTATTGTATAAAAATAAAATCAATACTCATTAGATTTCAAATTTTCATTTGAACCTTATATATCTCAGTCAAAGCTTCAATCAAAAGCATAATCTCATCCTATCGATAATATTTAAATATATAAACAGTTTACAACATGTTTACAAACCCAATATTAACAACCCAAATTCAAGGAAAATACTACACAATATACAAGCACAAATCATTGAAATTAAAGGAAAATTTCACTTCTAACAAACTTGTATCGATATAGCTTTAATGAAAGTTCTTCCACTCTCATGTCAAGAAAAAATTGTATTTTAGGTTATATACTCCAATGATTTGTTCTTCAGTCTTCGAACTTTCTCCCTTAGCATCCAATAAGCTTACAAAATATTGAATCAACAAAAGAAAGAGAAAGAGAAAAATAATATCTTTCACATCCTAGACCCATGAAATATAATAAATAGAATGAAAGGGAGTAAGGATTTGAGTTCACTATGGAAGACAAAGTATAGAGAAAGTAGAAAGTAATATCACTATGTAATGAGGAAAATAAATTGACATGTTGGACCACAAGTCTAAATATATGATTTTCCTTCAAGAGGAATAAATGGAACTCACTTAACTTAAGTAGGAGAACATGCAAATAAAAATTGGAAGGAGGGGGAATATGTGACTCAAAGAAGAACAAAATGTTATGATGGTTCTTGAAATGAAAGAGAACAATGTTGAAAGTGAAATATGGATATTGTTGCTACAGATTTGGGTTAAAGACCAATGGATTGTAATTTGATTTGATGATAACATCATACATGAGAGGAATTTATCCTCCGACGTTTGCTAAGTGTGTAGGTGAAATTTTTGAGTTATCTTAGAAGATCATCCAGCCATATCCTCTAGATGAACCAAAACTGTCTTTCAAGTATATATTTGGATTCTATGTATTCAAGGTAACAATACTTTTGGATCGTATGGTCATCATACCCTTTGGATTGACTTCGAGAGACAATCTAAGACATCATTTAATAATGAATATTGATACAAGGTTAGTTTGGCACAACTCGCATATCAAATTTGAATTACACACCTATATATTATTGGAAAATATGAAGTACATGATCATACAAAAACTACGACACTAGGGTTTTTGTTCAAGGACTACAATAATCCTATTATATTCTAAATGGAATCATTTTCAAGCCTTATAACCAACAGTTTGTTCTCAACGAAGTTTGCTTATGATGTTCTTGCCAGGAGCGAGAACACGATTTATGCCTTGCTGGCTGACGTGGTTGGGGCCCTTGGTAAGGTGTATAATCATGGCCCCGTCTAAGGTGTTGGTGTTCTCTTGGAAGATCCTTCGGGATAAGATACCACCCAAAGAGAACCTCACCAAGCTTGGGTGGTTACTACTGGGAAGTCTAGGTGTAGTTTTTGTGGAAACCTTTTAGAGACGATGTCCAATATGTTCTTCTTATGTGAAGTCACCCATTTAGATTGGCATGTTATTTTTTTAGGGGTTAGGGCGGTATTGTGATCCTTATCGAGATGTAATTTGTTTTTTTAGTTACTTCTTGAGATTGGGTGTGGTAAGAGGGGTGAAATTAGGTTTGACTCTTGTCTTGAATGCTATTTTGTGGGCTATCTGGAGCATCCACAATGATATTAAATTTGCATAGGGGTCTGTTTATGTTAAGGCTCTAGTGGATCAGGATAAGCTTTCCTCGTGGAAGTAGTTTATGGGTTAAAACCTTGGTAGTCCTTGTTATTTTCCTGAGTATAAGTTCAATCTCGTCATGTGTTGGTATCAGAAGAGTATTTGTGGTGTTAAACCTGGAACATTTGTGTGATTTGTGTGGTTTGGCTTCTAGTCCATGACCACCCTTTGAGTTTGTTCCTCTCTCAGGTTCTCTGAGCTAAGGACGCCTTTTGTTGAGGTTTGGTTGTGGGTCGTGGTGTCCTTTGGGTGGGCTCTTTTTGGTGTTGGTGTTGTTTATCTTTTTCATGTTTTTTTATCTGTATTCCTTTTGTTTTGTTGGACTCAGTCTCTTTGGGTATCTCTTGTACCCCTCTTGTGTTTATGTTTGCATGACCTTTGTACTATCTGACCTTTCTACTATCTGTTTTTCTACGTATATATTATATATTTTCCTTTTAAAAGAAATTTTCAAGCCTTATGAATAACACCCAACATCGCTAAAGAAACAAGCACTTGACACACTAATTTTCATACATCAATTTCATTGCATAGATTTAAGAGTTGGGAATTTATCTGAGAGCGAGCAATCACGCTTAAATTTTTTATTCTTTCTATTGAAATTGTTAACATTGTATTTTGAGCTTCATCTTTTTATCATTTCTATTGAGAGTTAAATCCGATTTTTTTCTCAAACATTTATTTATCTTTAAATTAGCCTAGTAGTGGCTTTTTTCTCAAAGGTTTGATTGTACTAAGATAAATTTGATACGACTACATTATAGTCAGTGTGATAGTACTATACTCCGGTGGTTGAACATTTTAAATTTTGGTGAATAATCCTTCAGGTTGAAGGGGCTAGAATAATTATCAGGTTTGTAGTGAACTAGAATAATTTTTGGCGTTGGATATTTTTCCTCTCTATGAAAACCGTTTTTGTTATTTAAATTGAAATATAGACACCATGTGTAACATTGTATGAGTTTATATTCCTATCTCACTTTTTTTTTTTAATCTTCTATGTACAATTCTCATATATTTCAAAAACTACATACCAAATCAAATACTTTTCTATTTAACATAAAAAATTTGATGTTTAATAATCATTTCTCGTACCAAAATGAGTGTGCAGTACACCTAAGGAAGAGACAAAAAGTAAAAATTGTCTGACGTTTTTGATCCGAAGGCCAAGATTTCATCTTCAAAAGTAAAGTATCTTATTATAAGGCTTTGTTTGAGAGATTTGTGGATGATCATTAATCAAACATGTTATTCTTAACCCAACCAATTTAATGATTAAAACTAATAAAATAAACATTAAAGAGCCAATTTGTAAAATAATAATAATTATTATTATATTTTCTTTTCTTTATATATTCCTTCTACACACTCAATACCCTCACTCAGATCTACTCTTTCTCAGAAAGCTAAAACTATTTCATCGGTTACAACTCTACAACATCCATCACCTAGGTCTTTTCCTACACCACTAAAAAATTCTTCCTTTCCTTTTGCCCTTTTGATTCGAAAATAAAACCCATCTTTGGTTTTCTTCCGTTAAACTATTACATTGTTGAAGTTTTCGATACCCTAAAGGTACTTGTTCCTGTTAGAACCAGAGAGATATCGTGGTATATTCTTATGTATTTGTCATCAAAGAAAGCTAAGATCTACATCAAAGTCATGTTAAAAAAGCCATTCCAAAATTCCTCACTATGGGAGTGGGAGTTTAGATCTCTTCCAACACTAGAGGTTTCAGTTGAAGAGAGAAAGACGTAAAAATTAAAATAATTTTACAAAGTACACCAATTTCATGTCTTTCTCTCTTCAACGGAATAGAACCTTCTATTTGTGCATATGATCTCAACTCAACTTCTGCCAATTTTTAAATATAACATTTGTTGAAAGGCAAAGGCTTCATACCATTGTTAACATGATTTTTAATGATATGTAAAAAAAAACTTAAATTTTAACGAGAAAACTTAAAACATTGCATGTGATCACATCACAATACTCTAATAGAGACAAAACTGCAAGGAAAAAGATGATACAGTGAATTTGTTCATAGGAAAAAGAAGACCTTTCAAAAAAAAAAATTAATTAATCTAATTTTTTTTTCTTATTTTACAAGTTGGATATGTCTATTTTACAAGTTACATTTTGAAAATCTGAGGAGGTGAGTTCCACAAATGAATATTTTCTTCTTCTTGATTTCACTCCTATTTAATATATAATTTTCTATCTAACCTTTGTCTTTTAAATTATTATTTTTCTTTCTATTTTTCTCTGCAAATCGATTGTTTCAATTACTTAATCACAGATCAATGGAGAACAAGAGGTGGTTGAACATAGTAGTTGATGGCAACAAAGCTTTGGAGCAATATTGGCATGACATTCTTTCAAACTATCTTGAAAAAATTGTCAGGTTTGATTTATTTTTTTTTCCTTGTATATAATATCTCACTTTGCCACATAATTTCTTTTTGCAACCAAAAAATAATACTAATATGGAGAATTAGGCTAAAAATAATCATTTTTAAGTAAAAACAAATGGAGAATTATGGTATACTTTTCACACGATGATTCATATTTTCAGTCATGCATGAAGACTAATAAGATAAGGTCACAAAATGTCAAGGTCGAAACATATGACGTATGTGACGTATGTGACGTATATGTACGTATATGTAATTGGTATAGTTAATTAAATGGCATAATCGAATATGCAATATAATTATTAAGAAAATATTTTAATTCCTTTCAAAAAAAGAAAATATTTTTATAGATATATCACAAAAAGAGAAAATGTTTTAATGTTTGGTGGTTGGTGTATATAGAGTTGAATATGGTCAAAATTTTCAGTCAAAAAAAGAAAGTGGTCAAAACTATACCAAAAAAAAAACATAAAACGAAAATTGATTAATATAAATTTCATCAACCGATAAATCTAAAATTTGAAATTAAACTTTTACTAGATAACACTTCATGTCTTGGTCAAAATTAAAAAGAAAATTGAAATTAAACTTCTACTAGATAACATAGTGCTAACACTTTTGTGTCTTGGTATAAACAAAAATTCATGTCAAAAAAGTTAATTTTTTTTTATAGATAAATAGTTAAATTATTGATTGACTATCTTTGTCATCATGTATTTTGATTTTATTTGTTTTTTACTTTTCACTTTGAGTTGATTGTAGATTGTGTGAAGAAACAATTCCTTCTTATAACTATGAGTAAAATTTACCTTAACATGAGTGTGAAATTTCTCCATAAGAAAATGAGTGTGAAATAATTGTTCTTTAACTTAAACTAATATTGAATAATTGTGAATATTTGTTCTTTAACTACCTAGGGTGACACAAAGTTGACTTTAAAACATCAATGATGTTCTATATCAATTTTTTTTTTTATAAAATAATTCATCAAATATATGATTGTTGATTCTGATTTCTTCTAACCAAAATTTTGTTATTGTTTTTTCAAGAATAAATCAATATTTCTGCTTATTAGTAATGCCTTGCAAATTAAAAAAATATTTGATGTTTTTGAAATTCAAAATACATGGTGATAATGTGAAAAACTCTTTGTAATCAAGTAAAAACAAAAGTGATGTATGCAAAAAAAAATGGTTTTTATTTTTTAATTAATTGCACCGAATATACATATTAGAAGTAGTGGACTCCACATCATCGTGGGATCCTATGTTGATTGTTAAAAAACATGCACCACCGTCTCAAATAACAAAAAAAAAATGATCCTTAATTTTAAGGAGATAAAAACACCTTCTTCTTTTTTTTCTATCTTTCTTTTTCCTCACACGTCATCTTCAACTTTATTTTCTCCACATTTTCATCGCACTTCTGTCTCTTCTACTCACTTAAAGGATACATTTCTAACCATTACTAAATTCAAGGGATTCATTTATCTCTATTGACAAGAAATCCAAATCTCATAACTAGGTTGTTGTTCATTTATTCGTTTTTCAAAGTTAAGAGTTTGCACCTCTTCAAAAAGAGCAATCCGTCCATGAGCCAGGCAACCTAGGGCTTTAGGCTTCAAGGAGAAAATGTTTAAATTCCAAATACATAGTGATAGTATGAAAAACTCGTTGTAATTAAGAGAAAACAAAGATGATCTATGTCAAAAAAATAGTTTTTATTGTTTAATTAATTGCACCGAATACACACTTAAAAAGTAGTAGTGGACTCCACATCACTTTTGGGACCCAATATTGATTGTTGAAAAACATGTATCACCGTCTCAAATAACGGAAAATATTTTCCAATTTTAAGGAAATAAAAACACCTGTCTTGTACCAACCTGTTTTTTTCTATCTCCCTTTTTACTCACATTTCTCCTTCATCTTTATCTTCTCCGTTTTTTAATCACACTTCTTTCTCCTTTACACACTTAAAAGACACAACTTCTAACCATCGCTGAAATTAAGGGATTCATTTCCTTCAATTGACAACAAATCTCATAATTAGGGTGTTCTTCATTTGTTCATCTTCCCAACAAAAGAGTTTGCATCTTTTAAAAAAGAACAATATCGGTTCATGGACTAAGCAGTCTAATCCCATTGCTTTAGGCCTCAAATTTTGGGGGGAAAAAACCTAAAAAAATAATTTAATTGTAAATGTATAATACAACATATTAGGTAGAGATGTTTTTCAACTCAGTTAGTCAAAACGAGAATATCATATCCTCCTCAATCCATATTTGAACATTAGACTCAATAAAATTTGATTTACATTTATTTTATTTTTATAAGTCATGTGTTCTTTTTAATTTTATTTTAAAAAGCATTATTATAAATTTTATTATGAACCACTAAATATGTTGAGGCATCTCTCAAAGAGTATTGATGTATGCCCAAAATTGTGAAGAAGTATCAATAATACTTCCTCTAAAAATAGTATCAATAATAATTCCCTCATCTCAAAATATGTCATTATAACATGTTCATGTGAATTAAAAATCCAAAATGATTTGAATTTTCTAAAGGATATATTTTATTCTCCAACAGTGCCCATAGTTACTCTTTCAAAAATCCAAAATGATTTGAATTTTCTAAAGGTTATATTTTATTCTCCAACAGTACCCATAGTTACTCTTTTTAAACCCAAAGGAATAACTGAAAAAGTAATTGCAAATGGTATGGGAAAATGTGAGGATAATAGTTATAATATCCCTAATACTCTGTCATTCCATGTAATGAACCAATTTTAGTTTATTTATCACTCTTCAATCAAATTTGTATATGGTTTCAATGTAAATGGTTTATTTTCTTATAATCTATCATTTAAATATGCCATAATTTGTCAATTAACTTACTAATCATATAAATGTGTATCACTTTTTCCCTTGATGGTTATGCAGGTGCTTTGTTGGTGAAAGCCAAGAGCAGGTAATTTTAAAAGTTGAATCAATATTCTTTTTTATTAGATATTATAAGTTATTAAGTTCTTTCTATTGGAAACATGCTTGATTAACCAAATTGATTGATTTACAACTTACATTTTAAGGTTTATTGTTCATCCTATACATTCATATCACTCATCCAATACTTCACTAAAAATCAAATTAAGATACACAAGCATATGTTAGATTTACCTCAATATGTTTTATTCTTAAGTTATGCAAATATATACCAATTTTCAAGTCCTATGGTTTATATGTCTTATCTTACAATGTATCGCTTTTTCTCTACAGGAAAGTTATCTTGGACTAGTACTTTATAATGCAAACTCTGAACTAGGTATTACTTATATCTTTTTTTCTTTTTGTATGAGATATATGTTATTTATATTGAATGTATGTTATGAATCTTAATAAATATATATATTTTAGAATTTGAGTTAGACCTACCTAACTCAACCCTGATAAAATCGATTTGTAAGATGATGATTATCGACCATTTATAACCACATTTTTAGACATCTCTCACTCAATGCAATACTTTTAACATACCATGACCCCTCACGCCCAAGACTAAACATCGGTATCGTGACCTATGTGGTCTGATAATAGGTGGCTCAACAAATATCGAATAGTCTCAGACACTATTTTAGAAATTAGTTTGGGCCTTACTCGACCCTTACAAAGGGAGTTACAAGTTAGTTAAGATTAAGAATTTTTTTCTCCGCCATTTTCGGTTTCTAAATTCCATAAGTGGAGAGTTTTTAAACTTGTTTTACGCTCTCAAATGATAAAATATGAAATGCAGTAGAGTGTTTCAAAAAAGAGTAGGGCGCGATAAGAAAGCATTTACGATTAATTGTAAGTTGGTATGATTAGTTAATAATTAAGGCCCAAAAATTAAGGTCCATCTATTGTGATCCAAGCCCAACCATTCAAAGATCCATCAATTAACACATACTACCTTGCATGAAATGCACATGGCTTCTTGCATGAGAAACACTTGAATTGGTGCATGAATAACATTTGGTTTCTTGCATGAAAAACATTTGGCTTGGTGCATGAATTACACTTGGCTTCTTGCATGGAATACACATGGTTTCTTGCATGGAAAATACTTGGATTTGTGCATGGATTACACTTGGCTTCTAGCATGAAAAACACTTGGTTTGGTGCATGAATTACACTTGCCTTCTTGCATGGAATACACATGGCTTTTTCCATGAAAAACATTTTGCTTGGTGCATGGATTACACTTGGCTTCCTGCATAAAATGTTCATGGCTTGATACATGAATAACAATTGGCTTCTTGCATGAAATACAAGTAGCTTCTTGCATGAAATACAAGTGGCTTCTTGCATGAAATGTGTATGGCGTGGTGCATGAATAACAACAGGCTTCTTGCATGAATTACAAGTGGCTTCTTGCACGAGCTACGCATGATCTGGGGCATGAATAACATTAGGCTTCCGGCATGAATAACACTTGGATTCTTGATTGAGAAACTTCTTAATTTTTCTTCTATAAATAGAATTCAATAATGTAATTTATATATCATTGAAAAATTAGAAAATCAAAGTGTGTGTTTCTGAAACAGAGTGTCTCTGTTTCACCTTGCTGGTTCTGAACTGGTTAGGTTACTAAGATCATCATATAAAGTGTATCTTAACTTCTTTTTTTTTTAAATAATTTTTCTCATTTTATGAATTTCAAATAATTTATTTTGTATTCAGTGGAAGCAGGCTATGACATGCAATTTATAAATTGGACTAAAGATGTGAATAAATTTATGGAAAATTTGTCACATTTATCTTTCAATGGAAATGATGCAAATCAATCTACCATGGCAGAAGGCCTAGCAGAAGCTCTAGTGGTATGTCAACAGACATATATATTTTTTAAAATTTTCATCATTGGAATAATAATTTAACTATATTATATATGTTATTAAATTAACAATTCTAACATTGGTTTTGATTTCAGATGTATCCAAAGCCATGTGATACAATGACAGAAAGAGAATACTATAATTCAGAAAGACATTGTATTCTAGTTGCTCCAGGTGATCCTGCTCCTAAGAGTATGCTAGTATGTTTGCCGATGATTCAAAGAGCTCAAGTTATTGGTCAAAGATTAAAGGCTTGTCAGGCCGATTTTCTCGAGGTCGCCAAAACATGTGTCCCGGTAATATACTAAAACACAACAGATTTTAATTGTGTATTGTGGCTGCACGATGTAGCGGATGCAGAACTGTTAGATCTAAGTATGAGATCAAATAGTATCTATTTACACTTATAGATTCAACGGCTCTGCAGCTGCTTAGAGAAGATTTTTACATAATTTTTTTTATAAGGATCTTCAGTTGTGGCTGCATGTTTATTTGTTGCAGAGCCGTTGGATAGGTGCAAGATTCAACTGTATTTGTTTGCATTTAGATTTAACGGCTCTGCAACCGAATAAAATTATTCATTGAAATTGAACGAATCAGACAATTTAGTACTTGAAATTAACAAAATTCTAAAACGACTACTGAAATTGAAATTTCTTGATTACTTAAGTCCTCTGAAATTGAAACAATTTTAAGGGCAGAATTGATCATTTCAAATTTATGGATCATCTCGATATTTCTTTAATTTCAGAGATTAAATTATCTAATCTTATAATTTAAGAAAATTAAATGGTGATTTATTTACCTTCATATTATTGATATTGACTATGCTAATGTTGCTACACACAGCTAGCTGTTTCCATGTCAGTGATAACTCCTAATCCAGTTCCAATTTTTGGAGCCATATTTAATATGGTAAGAGTTACTCTCTCATATATAACATCATTGAATTGATATCTTAATTTTTGGTCTCTCATAAGATACTTGGTACACTTTAAACTTAAGATTAAGATTTCATTTAGTATAGTCTGTGAGAATTAAGGGAACACCGCTGTCCTGGTGACTGGCACTCTACGGCGATTTACTCGGCCTTCTCGGTCAGCCCCTACATGGCCGACTCAACATGTTAAGAAGCCTAAAACAAATTTTATAACGAGGCCTTAAAAGAAATTTTGAGGCCCAAAGCCCTTGCTTGAGTGGCTTGGCCCTTGGGCCGTCCTTGAGCCCCTCGTATGTAGCCCTTTACAAGTTGATGACATTATGTATTTATTTATGTTTTGGTGAGTATGTTGATGATTTTGTTTTCCTTGTCTTGTAGGGAAACAATGTATTAACATTGTCAAATGCTCCAATCTCAAGTTACAGCACTGGCCAATTGACTGTTTTATTGTCAAAAAACTTCAGAGAGGCACACATTGCACTGAAAGAAAAAGGAATAATGGAATATCCTTCAACAACAAGTGTAGGATCAATTAATCCAGCATCTGATACAACACTTTTCAGAGCTTTCTCTACCAATTTTCAAGGTTATTATTTCTATCCATATATGTGTGCGCGCGCGCGTGTTCTGTCACAATTTTTTAAAACATTTTCTTATTTTCTTTTATTTGTTTAACATTTTCAGAAGAACAAGTCTCCTCCTCTATGGCAATAGGAGAAAGAATCCGCGAAACTGGCAATGCTATAACACCGGTAACATACCTCTTCTATATTTATAATTTATCTGTTGGAATGATTTGAATCGCTCTATTTTTTTGTTATCTATTTTTCTTATGATATTAACATACAATATATTGTTGTTCAGGAGCCTGTAAGCACCTCACAGCATAATTCTCAGAAGTTGGTTTTATCAAAAGCTACAGATCAGGAGAACGTTGTTCAAATGAATCTATACGAAGATATCATGTCTGAGCTTGACAACGATGATATTTTTACACCGAATAAAAGATCAAAAACATTTGCACCACTAGACGATGACGCTGATCTGCTAGATTTTTTCAAATTTGATCAAAACACTTTTTTTGATGGTTTTGACCAATTCCTAGAACAACAAGATCAACAAGTATCGAGCCAACAACAGATTCCGACGGAAGAAGCTGTATTCAACCAACAGCAGATTCCGACGGAAGAAGCTGGAGTAGAGATTGCAAATGGAAATGAGCTGCAAGAAATTCTGAATGGTGCTTCAAGGAATACATCAACAGCTCAAACTGCCAATGTTGAATGTACCACAAGTTCATTTCAGGAAGTAAACAAATATGTTGCTCCTGCTTCAAATGCCGGAGAAGGGTCTTCGACAGGACTACTTCATGAAAGCAATTTGCAATCATGGTATAATCCTCATGCCGTGACGAGCACATCAACATTGGATTCTCAGAGTTTCCCAACTAATGCTTTCAATGGGAATATGACGAGCACATCAACATTGGATTCTCAGAGTTTCCCAACTAATAATTTCAATGGGAATTTTACATTTTCTAATGTAATGGGAAACTCTCAGATGCAGCAACTTCAACCAGGCTCATCACAAAACCAGTTTTCCATGTCTCCTGGTTTTTCTAGAGGACAAATAGGCAACTTCTCGGGGCAGCCTGTTGGACAAATGGGAAACTTCTCGGGGCAGCCTGTGGGACAACATTTTCAGGCCTACAACCAGTTCCTGAGGAATAATAACACGGCAGCGTATAATCTTCCTGCATTTGGAGCAAACACTTGGCTTCGTCCGATGCCAAGCTTGTCTCCCTCATATCCGAGTGCAAGTATGTATTTCCCTACCCTCGAAGAAATACAAGACTACGTTCAGACGTGGGAGGTAAAATAGATTATGTTCATTATTTAATATTTTAGTATCATAACTTCATTGTTAGCTTGATTGTGAAGAAATATTTTCTCTGTTGCATCCAGGGCACATTAGCAGGAAAAATTACGTCTAGCCGCACAACCATCCTGAGAGCAAAGGTATGATAGAATCTTTCTTGACCTAGAACATCTAGTTTGTTTAAAATTTTAACATCGTACAATTTTTATAGAAATATTGGAAATCAAAATGTAGAACTTAACATTTTCCTTATTTCTTTCCTTGTAACAGGCTTTCAGGAAATCATCAACGCCACTAATGTAAGTGGATCCTCTTTTGTATAACCCTAAATTTTGTAACAAAACTTTGGTGTTACATTTCTCAAATCATACAAAGTATGCAAAACAAGCATGAATCAGTTTCTTGTTTTGTTATAACTCTCTGGTTGTCGAGGGAAAGGGACCTTGGTAATCTAGATTCCTCGAAAGATCCTTGTTAATTTTTGCTGCATTTTTCAGGCTTACACTTGGCTGGCCTGGTAGGTTGGAGATTAGCCACTATATACCTACAAGGGCTCTAACCCATACCAGGAGGTAGATTTTAATTATTTATGCACAACGATGCATATTTAAATTAATATTACACTATTATGTTTGCTTACATATTCGAATAATGTTCAATTGCAGATTTTCTCAGCCTATACATTATCTTTTCTTTCATGTGGCTAAGTACAGCAATATAGATCTATACAAGCACTGTAAAACCAAATATTTGGTGAGTCACACAGACATATATATACTTGGAGTTCAATTTTTATAAACAATAAAATTTACACATTCATCTAATAATAAGTTTTCTTCTCATAAGTTTAAAAATACATAAATAATCCTACTAAAGAAATGATGTGGTAACAAATATATTAACATTTTTATTTGATATAGTCACATGCATTTTTCTTGCAATTTTTATTTGAATATGTGTGAATTATTTTGATGTTAGATGTTTTCATGCAGTGTGCTAAAGTAGATCTACAGTTCCAAACAATAATCCTGTCTCCAACTGAAAGGGAACCATTATTTGTTGGAACA
>Ga0228710_1005737_pt1 | contig 19159 bp, 8 predicted proteins | sample MedpolnodulmetaG_FD_177995 | JGI IMG/M metagenome (GOLD analysis project Ga0228710, IMG submission 177995) | Root nodule microbial communities from Medicago polymorpha collected in Santa Monica, California, United States - pink nodules | ecosystem: Host-associated > Plants > Roots > Nodule...
GGTGAAACTTTACTAAACAAAGTACTAAATTCAATATTAGTCAAAAAAAAAAAACTAGATTCAATATTGGATAATATACTTCTTTAAAAAAATATTGGATAATATAATTATTACTCTATAGTCTATTCATACCATAAGCTAAAAAATAATAAACTATATTAATCATAATTGAATTGAACTTGGACCCCTTGAGTAAGGTTTTGTGTTGGAATATTGTGGATGAAAATATATGTTTTGAATAAGAGGTCTTCATTAAAATTGACCAACATATATCTCCACGTAAAATTATCTTCGATCAAAGTCGGTGAGCACTTCTCAAAAATAACATGCTTATAAAAAATATAAAATAAAATAAAATATTTAAAAAATGTATGATTAAAAACTTTTTATGAAAAAAATTACTTTCGTCATGTCAATTTTTAAATTCTACTTTTTTTATTGCAAACATTTACACATTAATCAGAATATTTGTTAATGAAAAGTATTAATTTATGTCAATTAAACACTCCAGTTAGTATACATTTATATTTAACTCTAGTTAGTATACATTTATATTTAAGTCTTGCGTATGAGTTAAATATCTAATTTTTACGTATGAGTTAAAATTTGCTTATAATTTGTCACGAAGGAAATAACTTTAAACATCGCTGGAAACTTCATGCTTCTAACATGAATAAAACAAACACTCCACGAGAAACATGATGTTGACCTTAATAATTTTTTCTTGCTGCTTTGGGCGTGTTCTGTACGGGGTAAAGAATTTTGATGCTGATCAATGATCATCGTTGAAGACTTGAAAAACATATTAAATGGTTTTGAAATTGTCCAATAGATGGCCAATTTTGACGTAGCAATGGCCAATGGAATCATTTCATTCTTGTTTTTCTGTGTAATTAATTTAATTTTTGGTTGTATGAAAGAGATAGGAAGTCAAAGTCTTCGTGACCTTCCAAAAAGGATCAAACCAAACTAGAAGGCAAGGGAAGAAAAATCCAATTTATGGTTAATCTGTTTCCATACACCTTCGGGGACGACTTGAATGGTCAATGACTCCAAGTCCACTATCTTTGTGTGCCTTTAATCTCCCACTTGACGTACCCTACCCTACCACCAATGATCATGAAAATTTTACCATTTAACTCTCCTTTACAAACTATGCCCATTTTATTTTGAATATGTTTATCAATTCTCCAAAATACACCTTTTTTACCCTCTTAATCCTAGTAGTCATTAAATAATTACGCTTAGTACAACTAATGACGTGACTAACATGTCATGGCTATTGACTGTCACGTATTCTTTAACATGTTTATGGATTGTAAGGTGGATTTACAGCATATATCCATATGCAGTAGCATTGGCTGAACATGTGGTCACTCCTTCAATGTGCAGTTCTTTGTCAAATGTGAGGCCTTACCATGCTAGGCTCGTGCCCAAAAGCCGTAGTGTGATATTTGTACGCCAAATGGTGCCATATTGAACCAAGGCTCAAGAGCTTGAACGAGAAACTGGGAACTCAATGCAGCTAACGTTTGGTGGTAGCAAGACTACTTTGGTTCAACATTATTCTCAACATAAAGATTGTGTGGTAATGGAGACATCATGTTGTAAACGTCAAATGGTGTAAAAAAAATCCATCGAAGATATTTTGGTGATGCTTTACCTAGAACGTGTGCTCGCTTCATTATTGGTAGACATTTAAGTTAGTTGTCTATGCAGAAGGGGGCCTGCAAGTCTGCTACTTCTCTGTATGGTTAATAGAGGAGATGTTACCCGAGTGGTGGAATACGCAAGTTAATGTTATACTATTACGAATCATATTGTTAGGTGACTATTTAAAAAAGTATAGGTTAATGAGGCTATATTGGCCTGCAACACAGAGATGCTCGAATTGACTAGCAATTAATTCGTTTGCAATTTATTTAACTCAGTTCAAATATAAGTTTGTCCATCACAGGCTACTTTGAATAGACTGGGACAGCTGAAATTAACAACTCCAAACAAAGTAGAAGAGAGAAAAATGATAGAGATTATACAACTAGATAGAGATAAAGACGAGCATAAGCGAACAAAAAATATTGGCAAAATAAGAAAACAAACAACAACGAGAATAAATTAATGATAAAGAAAGGAGGGGGTGAAAACAGAGATAAAAGACCATTTAGCAATATTGCTTCTTACTTGATATTCACCCGACAGACCGTGATAACAATACATGTTGAAACCACGATAAAAGGAGAAGTAAAAATTCACAGTGGAGAGAAAATAAGAGATCATAAGGAATTGAAAAATATTTTGTTTTTAAGAAAGAGAGCCGGTTTGAGAGTCAGCGGCGCCCCCTTCCTCTCGCGGCTTAGGGTTTCCTAGATCCCCTAGAGCCACCGCCTCCACTACTTTGGTAGTGATCCGTCAACATATATGTTGTTGTTTGGTCAGTGTAATAGACACCTTTCCCTTGTTTTTCTTCTTTCGTTCTTGTAAACTCCTTTACCTATTCGGACCATTTTCATCACTGTGATGTTGTAGTTATTGTTTGTGTTTGTTGTTCTCACCTCCACCCATACCTCCCTCCACGGAATCTCTCTTCCTCATTTCGTTTTTGGTCATCTAAAAGCCAGATCTAGTACATCAGAACTTCCCCTTTTGTCACCCCCTGTTTTAAATATTGTGGTTTTAGTTGTTTGTTGTTTTACTAGCTTTCATAGTTTTTTCTGCTAGATCTACTATTTTCAATTCAATCTGTTGCTTGGCTTCATCTTTATCCCTTAGTTTTGGATCTGGATTCGTTTAAAAGAACCAATTGGTTGCTGGTTGTAAGTGAGCTGGGTTTCCTGCCTAACATCAATTTTGCAGGTTTCTCAAAGAGTTGTGGAGTGCAATCTTTATGGTGAAGGCTGCTTATTTTTTTGAAAGAGATGTGTGGAATCCAACCTTGATTGTGCAGGTTCAAAGTTAGATGCTAGTCCAAGGCTTGATTCTAAGACTTTCACTTTGTGTTGGTGTTGTATCTCCTTAGCTTCCAGTGGTGTTCTGTTTTGTTGTTCTTTATTTCAATGTTCTGTTTAGGATGTGGTACTGTAATGGATCTTTGCTGCCCTCTGGTGGATATTCATTCTTAGCTAAGGCTTTGTAACCATGATATGTTAGATGTTTAAGTCAGGAGCAAATCATGTGCTTAAGAGATGTATTTGTTAGATTTTGCAGTAATTCTGTACTTTACCCCAATAGTGGGAAGTTTTCTACACATGGTGAAATCACTAGCTTTTATGCTATCATTGAATGAAATATACTCTTTTCGACCAAAAAAAAAAACAAATTGAAAAATGAACAAAATGCTAGTTCAAAATATGTCGACACGGCAACTCAATAAGTTGGTAGAGTCCATGACAAATAGATATAAGAGGATGAGAGGTTCAGATGGCTAGGCATTAGGTTTATACTGGTTTCATAACAACTTGATAATGTCTTGACAGATTAGTAGCAAAATGACAATTGAGTTGGGGAGCCACTTATCATGCGTGGAGACTAAACATTACTAGCAAATCATGGCACAGACAAAGGAAACAAATGTTTCACCATGATAAGAAAACTAATGGGGGAGATAAGGAGAGGAGTGACAATCACATGGTTTGAACCCTAACATAACAATAATTAAACTAACATTTGTCATTCAACGAAGAAACACAAAACAAAACACGACATCACTGATCAAGTTATCATTCATACAGACTACATGTAATTGAAACATTACAGATGAAGTTATACCCTCACATAACATGAAACAAGACAATCAAGCATAGTACGATTCATGAGCATACACTAAGAAGTGAGGACAGTGATAAGACCTTAAGATTCTATAATCATAAATCTAACACAATTTTTATTGACATGAAAAATGGGAGCACAAAATGCTAAGTTATGTGATGCCAATACTAACAAAAGTAAAATACAACTCAAGCTGGCACATCCCCAGCCAAACACACTTCTGGGATTTAGAAGGGCGAGGAAACAAAGTTCAATTTTAGAAGCAAACAAGTGGAGCAAAAAATGTCTTAGAGTTGGATGATTCTACACTACTTTATGATAAAGAAAATAAAAATTTTACAGCTAGCCTCATGAATTCCACTACTTTGCCTGAGGATGAGATGCAATGAAGTCAATTGCAAGATTAACAGAGTTGATCTTGTCTGCTTCATTATCAGGAATCTCAAACCCAAACTCTTCCTCAAGAGCCATCACAATCTCTACAGCATCCAAACTATCCAATCCAAGGTCATTCTGGAAATGAGCACTCGGGGTAACCTGACAAATGGAAAGAAGCACAGGCTCCATGTTAACAAGAGAGCATAAGCTAAAATTAAAATAGTACACAATTGCTGGCAGAGGGATTTGAATTCTCCAAAATGACACACACACTTCAAACAGTAAAGTGTAAGGTTATTTAACAGTTGTGCAAGTTTACACTATAGCCCTGTTTGGATTGGTTTATTTGTATACCAGCATATAAACTTGTGAGACTAATTGGGAGAGGTTATTTAAACAGCTTACGACATGTCCATCAGCTGTTTTTAACTTCTTTTCTAAGCTCTCTAGGATAGCTTATGAAAACAGCTAATACTTAAGCACTTATATGATAATCAATTAATTAAGCTGTAACTTGTAAGTTTATCCAAACAAAGCCTTAATCCTCAAAAATGAAGTATTCACTCAAGAGAGATCTGACCCTTGGCAGTGATAATTTCATCACAAACAGTAGTGTTTATTTTGATGAAAGATTCTAGCATAGAATGCACCTCATATAACTAAAACAATGTTATTGTCGGTTGCTATATGATGTCTACAAACAAGTGTAGCTTAAAAATGATACTTGAGAATTGAGGGTAATTCTTACATGGATACAACTATACAAGAACTTTAGAAAAAATCTACCAGCACAACCAATCAAATCCAAGGATTATATATATTTTTGCATTGCATTTTACTGGTGCTTTTAGCTTCATATAAGAATTCCTCATTGATGGCATCGTAAAGTGGCTAGCAACATTAAAGGAAGGTCATGAGTCTGTTTGATTTATTTGAGCTCATCTACTCACGTAAGCATTCGAACATTGTTCGGGAGAGCTTATGGAAACAACCAATAACACGTCCATAAGCTAGTTTATTTCCTTAAGGTATCCAAAGTAGCTTATGAAGTGTTTGGATTGGCTTATTTGAGCTTATATACCGACATAAGTTTTGAGAGACTCGAGAGAGCTTATGAAAACAGCTTATGACAATTTTCATAAGCTTTTTTCAACTTATTTTCATAAGTTCTCCAATATAGCTTATAAAAATAGCTTATAGCATATACAAAAATAATTTAACTTTATTTTACCTTTCGCTATATAAGTAGCTTATGTAAGCTTATACATATGCACTTATCATGCTATGCTATAAGCTGTTTATCCAAACACGCTCCATAACTTATAGGAAAACAATGTAATTCACTTTATCATTAGTTATAGGAATAAACAATTATGCTATTAGTGCTTGATTAATCCGTTGATCCAAACATTACCTAATTATCGGAAATAAATATTTTGCAAAATAAGTTAAAATAAATCAAGAAATAATGGCAAATAAACCGGCAGTGTTAGCAGCTAAACCTAACAATAAGATCATGTTAATGATGAATGAAACAATAATTAGGAGATTGAAAAGAAACGAATGATAATAGTAGAAGAGTGAATATACCTTAGAAGGATCAGCTTTCTGGAAGTTTTTGACGCAAGAAACGACGCGATCTGTGACCTCAGATTTGTCGAGAAACGTACCCCTAACCTCTTCGCTGAAACGACGAAGGAAGAAATTGGGAAGAAGACGGAAAGGAGATTGGTGATTCAGTGGACGAGAATCAACCTGCACTCTCAAGTAATTGATCAAAGGTAAACCGGTTCTTCTCGCCGCCATTGTTGTTGATATCAGAAACCTCACTCTTCTCTCTCTCTGCTTACAGCACCACGCGATGAATGAAATGAATAGTGGTGAAGTTAGATGAAATGAAACCTTGGTTCTAATATTGGGCTTTATGGGTTTTACCCGTTAGTCCAAAGCCCAACTGTAAGGTTGTGTTTGTGAAGGTACATACGTTGCTTATGTCAACTCCATAATCTAGGATATGGTGTATTAATGTGAATTTAATTCAAATATATGTACCTTTTTGTCAAAAATATATATTAATATATGTACTTTATAAAGAAGGAGAAATAACCAACAATGTATTGGTCCAAGTTGCAAGGAATTTGGACCCCTAAAAAATGTAGTCAAGAGTTCGATTTTTGACTCATGCGTATGGAAAAAAAATGCAATTGGGAGAAGAGAACCCACCTTGTATCTTCCACAGGTTCTTGATGGAGATTAGTCACTGCTAAATAGCAGTGGAAACTTCATACCAATACCATGATAAAAAAACATAACGGCGCTACCAATCCTAAAAAAAAAAATCAAAATCTAAGAGTAGTCACTCATAAGTATGTTAGCGGTTAATTACTCAAAAAAAAAGTATGTTAGCGGTTAAGTATTTCATTGATAGAAATTGCAGGAAAAACTGTTAGATTTAGTTTTAATCTAAGACCAAACTAAAAAAATAATAATATTATCAATGTAAAGAGATCATACATGTATTTAATTATATTTTACCATAATATCACTTGATTCGTCCCCAAACCATATATTGAAAGAGATCAGTTACGATATCATTTGTAACGTTCTAGTCTATTTTTAAGATTGTCGATTGACCCTAGTGTGTTTTGTCATCATTCACACACTTTAGAGGAATTTCCTAAAAAGTCACCCATCCAATAATTGCTCTAAGTCAAGCACACTTAACTATGAAATTATTCTCTTATGGGTTATCGAAAATAATATGCATTTTGCTGGCATTGGTAATATCAATCGATCATTATAAACCTTCCTTAAATTGTATAGTCTCGTACTTACACGGTTTCAAGATCTCTCTCATTCTGATGTGATTTGGTTCACTCATGTGTCGCTTTCCTAATAACATGCCAAAAGACACTCATTATATGTGTCGCGCTCACCGTCAATCACTTATCTCCCTCGTCAGCCTTAAGTGTCACACTTTCGACCATATTTTTGACTTGGTGCATCTCCTGCAATGTTTTATCTAACTTGATGGACCACATTATATGCATTTTGATTTCAATTGACTGTGATTACATTTCAAGGATCTAACTTGGTGGATTCAAATAGATTTTTATTTACAGATCGGTTATTGTTACTTTCATTAAAAAAAAATCGTTATTTTCATCATACACTCTGAGTACATATGTTATTCTACCAATTTGTATGGCCAATGCTTGATAAAAGAAATAGTATTTCAATCATGAGGTTAAAAATAGTGGTCATTTAACTGATAATCATATTCATAATTTTATGATTACTATCATCATCCATTTGATTTCTAAAAGATTGCTTGCAAAGTGGTGTTAGTAATAGTGAGGGATTTTTTGGACAGTATTTTGTGATGACTATTTGTTTGCCGAAAATCTTTTCGAATTTGGCCACAAAATAATTTATTCTTGTAACGTTTGACTTAGCTCGAATGTAATCTTTCATCCAACAATATTGGTAATACATTTTGACCGTGGAAACTATTGTTTGATGTGGTTGTTAATTTGTTGGAGAGAGATTGTAGTTCACTCATTTTTGCTCAACATACAGACATGGATCTTTGGTCCAAAGTTCTAAACCAAGTATGGAATATCCATAACTTCATGGTAAGTTACATGACGATAAGAGGTAACTCTACTTGGTCTAAACTTCCACCATGAGTCCTCAAAATGAACGTTGATGATGCACATTCAGCTACTAATGGCTCTTCAACCTCATGTATGCCAGACCATAATGGAAAATTTGTGCGATGGTTTTATTGCAAGTGTGTTCCATTGGCTCCAATTTTGCCGAAACTCGGACTCTTCATAGTTGAATTTTACTAGCTCCTGATAAAAGATTCAAGAAAATCATATTTGAGATCGATACACTCTCTCTTTTTATATGGTCATGAAAGGTCATACTACTGGTACCCTTTGATATTGATGCTTAATGGAATCCTTGTTTTGCTCCACAAGGGAGATTGGACCAGTTCAGTTTGTTTCTCTCCTGTAGAGACAAATCAATGTTACCCAAATGTAAATAAATCATTATCGTTTTTACAAAGAAAAATGTAAACGATATAATTTTAAAAAGATGTATACAATTAAATCCATATATTTTAAAAAATATTTTTTTTCAACAAGTTATTTACAAATTTAAAATTAAGATGTAAATATAACTATTCTAAAAAAAAAATGTAAATATACCGATAAAACAAGTAGGAGCATATTACTTATATTTGATAAATCAAAGAGTGGTTTTGTTTGGTAAGTACCAAGTCCACTATGATGGAGTAAAAGATAGTGAATACATTTGATATGTTGGGGTATGGACTTAAATTTGTAATACTTTTCTTTTCTACATTTGGCATGTCTGGGTTTTGCTACTATATATATCTCTTTCAAACAAACAAAAAAAAATTACAGAATAGTTTCAAGTTATTAAATTTGACATTTTGCTTAAAAAAAAAAAACTGTATAAATTCTATCACTACTACATGTCCTTGATTTCATTAATAATTTCTACCATTTTCTAGCTATATTATTATTTAATTCCTCTTTTTCATTAATATTATTACTTTCTAAATATTCACAAATTTTCTTGTAGTTTGAAGTTTTAAACTTTTCTTTGAGAGAATTTGCCTACCTTTGATTACTCTTGTACATACACTTTTTTATGGCTATAAATAAGGCATTTTGCAAATCCTAAAACATCACAAAATAGAGAATTCTAATAGAGTTTCATAGAGATACTCATATACACACTGAAAAGTGTCATGGAAGTAAGCATGATAAAAAAGGTGTTATGAACTTATGATGATGTTAATGATTATGTTAGTTGCAACACTCCATCTTAAGAGTCTGCATAAATTCAGTCGGAAGGAGTCGGTATTCCAAAATGTGAACCACAGTGTGATTTTCCTTCCAAAAAAAAAACCAGTGTGATTTTGATTGTGACAAACGCAAGGCAAAAGATATTGATGCCTGCGTGTGAAAGAATGTATGAAACATTGCATTGGAAAAGAGTGTTGTTAACTTGTGCCTTAAGGAACCTAAAAAGAGTAATTTTGCATTGGAAAAAAATATTTTCACTTTTAAGAAATTGAATGTCTATTGATACGTATAATGAGTTCGTTGACATGTGCCCTTTAGACACAGGTTAACATTTGCCATAAATATATTTGAATTCATAATGCCTATTTTGTATTTTTTTTATTTTTTTACACTATCAACGGTTAATTCCTAGATTGGTTGCATGCATGTCATTGTTATTAAGACACTATCAACGGGTAAAAATACTTTGGCCAGAAATCAAACCAATCGATAGTCTAATCAAGATCTTTATTTTTATCTTTATGAGTGGGAATCAAACTCAATAGTCAATACTCTAGAATTTACAACCATAGCACACATTGCGCAAAAACTATCTGTAATGGATTTGGACAATCAGTTTTATAATCGGACATGCATTAAATCTGATGATGTTAGTAAATTAATCTAAAAATGATTAATTTGACCTTTGGTATTGACTCTAAAGGAGTAAATTCAAGACGAAATAAAGACATTTTTTTTAGGTGCAAATATAGAGCTTGTATTTGAATTGATTTGTTACATAAAACTTCATGGTTCAACGACATAATTGTTTTTCTTTTCAACGGGCCAATATTAAAATTTGATTTCGCATCATTATCAATCTCCTTCTCTTCTTTACATGTAATTTGTTTTTACTTGAGCTAAGTTCATGTAATTTGTCACATCATATATTGGCCAAAGTATCAAAATTGTTTTGACTAACAAGGATGTAGGATATGTTGTCAAAGATAATTCAATTTTTTTTTGGTTTAAATTGGTTTATATCATTTTGGTTCATACATCATTGTCAGCCAAAACAATTTATTTTTTTAGGGAAAAAAATATTTGTTAGCCAAAACAATTGTGTTGTTAATGACCAATTTTAATACTTAAGATAAAAATGTTGTTTTATAAAAAAATATATCTATATATTATATTATTACACATGTCGAAAATAAGTTATTTTATAGTAAAAACTTAATCATAATGATAATTTAATAGATTTTGATAATATGATTCCTTTTTTAACCAAAATAATATGATTGTTAAAAGTTGAAATGTGATAATTATGGCATGAATGATAATGAGCTTAAAACGTTCAAAAGTTGATTTCTAAACGCCTCGACTGTATTGTAGAGCAGCAGCAATGTTGGTTCTGTTCCTCTGTATCTTCCTCTTGTTACTCTTCTTATTCAAATTCGCCACTGCCTATGGTATTTTCACTCACTTTTTTAATCTCTTTCTTTTTATTATTTTTTGGATGCTTATTGTTGTTTTGATTCATTTATTAGGTGATTTCACTTTGATGTCAAAGAAGAAACCAAAACATCAACTAATTGAAGATAAGGTTGAATTTCTCATGCTATTGCTATTGATACCATAATGAAATGAAATGATTCAGTTCTTATGTATGTTATTTGTTTCATTTCTTTCCAGGTTTTTTGGATTACTGGTGCCAGTCGAGGAATTGGTATAACTATAACTATACTCTTTTATTCAATTCATTTCACACTTATATTTCCATAGGATTATTTATATTTCATAATTTAATTCAGATTCACCCACAATGAAATCACTTTGTTAAGTGAATCAATCAATCAAAGTAATTAACTTTCCATGAATTTAGTTAGAGACTAGTAAAACAACCTGATTTTGAATGACGTCTGATAACTTGGTCCTTCTGTTAACTTGTAAGGAGTAGTTTGACAGTGAGTGATACAATTCAAAAACTAATTTGCTAGTATGTGATATAATTTAGGGACTAATTTCATAGTAAATTAGATGCAAATTATCAAAAGGACCAACTTGATCGACTTAATTCAAATTTAGAGTCACTTTTGTTTTTTCGCAAATTTCAGGGGGTTAAGTGCTGGACCCCTACCCTTTTAGAGGCAAAATTAGTGATTTATTCAATTTGATTAACCCTTAGGTTCCCTGCTTTATTTTTCTGTTAATGATCATCTTCCAACAAGTGTTTTTGATTAAATTAATCGTGCCATGCCATCTAATTCCAGTTTTTGAATCTACTGTTTATTTCATTTTATTTTATTTTATTTGATTCTAGGGTTTTTTTGTGCTTAAACTATTCTCTACTAATGATTCCTTTGCAAAGCCAGAATATTTTCCTTAATTGATCAATGAATGTATGTGAAGGGGAAATTCTAGCTCAACAACTTGCAAGTTTAGGGGCCAAGTTAATACTATCTGCAAGGGATGAAGCTGACCTAAACCGAGTAAAGTCACAGCTAAAAGGTACGATAAATCCGTTACTCATTCATGTCTCTGAACAGATATGGACACTTGCCTTATCCATTAATGTGTGATTTGCATACCACCAGGTAAGCATGCTGACGAGGCCAAGATTTTACCATTGGATTTAACATCTGGTGAAGACTCTCTCAGGAAGGTTGTCGATGAAGCAGAATCCCTTTTCCCAGATTCTGGGGTTGATTATATGATTCATAATGCTGCTTATGAGCGTCCTGTAAGTGGTTGATTGCTTTATCTAATGGTTATATTGCACATATCAGAATTTGCATGGAAAACAAAACCTACATACACTTGTTATATTAGAAGACACACCTATAAATGTAAAACAAGAGGGGCCAAATGGACTTATTTTTCTGTCAGTGTTTAGTTACAATTCTAAAATAGTGAAATAACTTTAGACACGTTTTGATTGGCGTGCTTGCATGCTGGTGTATTTGTAGCATATTAGCAATTACATTTACTAATTGAACACTAGAATCAAGAAAGTGCCATGACATGCTTGCACATTTACACGCCATAATGATATAAGGATGATGATTTGTGAGGGTTGCTGAAATTTCTCTTTAATAATAATGTTAACTATTCTTTATTCTTTATGTTTTACATACTTCTTTAATTAAACATATTATGAAAATAGTTATTTTGTTTTGCAGAAATCATCCGTCTTAGATGTAACCGAGCAGAGTCTCAAGGTATTTCATGAATGTGACTCTTGTTTTTGCTGATTAATTACCAAAGCTTTAAAAAATGTTATGTGACTCTAGTTTTCTTTCAAAACATTGAAAGCAGTCTTCTGAAATTCTGCATTACTCTTTTTCTCCTGATTAGGCGACATTTGATGTCAATGTTTTTGGGACAATAACTCTTACAAGGCTCTTGACACCTTTCATGTTGAGGAGGGGCAAAGGTCATTTTGTGGTGGTACGTGGGTTATTCTTTGATAATCTCTTATTTTGTTCTGCGTAGCAAAATTATTTTAAGTGGTTAGAAAATACATCATGATCGTGGAGCTTGCAGCAAGATGTCTGTGACTCATGCAAGGAAAAAGTATCTTTTCAATTACACTTTATACATGAACGGACAATCAAAATTTTAAATGTTCGGATATAATATATTATGTCTCGTGTGCCATAGCTTCTGACCATGCTAATCCAATAACTCATATGTGTATTGTTGGAGTTCATTAGATATTTCTCTGAAGTTTTAACCCCATTTCCTGTTTATAAATGTATAATATTTTGTTCCATGTTTACTATCAGATGAGTAGTGCAGCAGGAAAGACACCTGCCCCAGGTCAGGCTGTATACTCAGCTTCAAAATATGCACTAAATGGGTACTTCCATTCCTTGCGTTCAGAGGTATAAAGATAGTTTTTATTATCTTTGATGTTGTTTTAGTAGTGTTGTGAATTCGGACTCAAATTTCACACCAATACAAACTATGATGTGTAGAGCAAGTATCAATGGCAACCAACAACCAAAAATTAACCACAAGCAACAACAACAAGTGCATAGCAAAACCACAATCCAACCAAGAAATAAACAAGTTAAAGAGAGTAAAGAAAAGATAACACACCAAAGATTGTTGATCCAGTTCGGTCCAACTTGACCTAATTTGGGGGAGAGATTGATCTCTCCAATCCACTATCAATGAGTTCTTACAAGGAGATACAAATGGGTTACAAGAAATTAGCTTCAACAAGCTCACAAAGAACAACCCTAATTTCTACCCATTTTTTCCCAATCTCACTAATGAACAAGACACTCATGAATTTTCACTCTCCCATGGTGTTTACAATTGTTTCCCAACTCTAGAATCTAACCCCCAAAAGAGAACCAACCCTTAGCCTTTGATTTCACTAAGGATCTTCTCTTTTGGTTTCACAAGACTCACCCAAGTTGCTCACAAAAGACTCTCCACTCATGTGTTTCCCAACTCATGAATCTTCCCCAAAAGGCACCAACCCATTTCCCAAGAGCCCCCTCTTTTGGTTCTCCAAGATTCACATCTTGAAGCTTTGAACTCACCCAAAGACCATCAACCTTTAGTATCTAAAACCCAAAAGGTTCCCTCCTTTGGTTTCCATGAGATTCACCAAGCTCTCCCAACAAATGGGTCAAAGAATGCTTAAATAGTGTGACAGATCTGTGAAAATCACGCCGCGTCTGTGAAAATCGCGCCACGATTTATGTGTACGACCCAAGGTACGACAACCTTATCCAGAAATCGTGTCACGCCTATACACAATCGTGCCACGATTTGCCTTCAGCAGAAACCATCCATTCTGCCAGGAAAATCGCGCCACGCCTCCCAAAATCGTGTCACGATTTTGAGCTTTCACAGCATTACAATTTTGAGTCATTTCTCAACAAGTAGATGTTGTTTTATTCTAATTATTATCATACAGTACATATCATGCATCACCCTATCTTTTTATGGTTGCAGCTCTGTCAGAAAGGAATCCAGGTAACTGTTGTCTGTCCCGGTCCCATAGAAACAGCAAATAACTCTGGATCGCAGGTTCCATCTGAGGTATGCACCTTTGCCAACTAATCATCCATTGTTAGTGTAAAGAAAGACAGCACTTGAGTCCGTCTGTTTTAACTCTACTTTATTTCCACCATGCAAGTATCTTCATTAACTTCTTATCCACTGAGATTGCTAAATCAAGATACACGACAATTTTCAAAGCTTATGTATACTGCATGTTTTGAAGGTTGAGAGTGCTAAATCAATATACATCTCTGTTTTCTAAGTTTATGTTTACATGTTTTACAATAATGAAGATATTTGTTGTCATTGTATTTTTTAGCCATAGTTGATGTGTATAGTTTTACTTCACATTTTTTCTTTTGAAATAGCAGGTATGCACAGGATTATTATTTTAAACTATGAATATGACTTTCTAATCTAATCTCATGTTTGCTAAATGAAAACAACTAAGAATATTCATATGCAAGTGCAACAATAACAAAAGGTCTTTTTCCACTATGTGGATTCAGGCTGCATGAATCAAACTATGTCATAACGTCTTGTCATAAATCATATTTGTTGATAAACCATTTAATTTAAATTTTAAACCATTCTTAATGTTCTGGCCCATAGTTTTTCTTGACCTCCCTCTTAACTATTGGTAAACCCTTCATATGATCTGCGCTTCTTATCGGGACTTCTATAAGTCCACACATGTAAATAACCGTTTTTTATAATAGGTATTATTCAACTTTCTCTTTACTGCAATCATTTGTAGTCCTATCTTGTCTTCTGTCTTGAAACATGGTCAAAAGTCTGAATAAAAATGAATTATACTCCACAAGCAAGGTCTTAGACCTGGAGTTTACAGTATAAACTTTCCCTTTATGTTCTAGCTTGTTCGTTAGCATATTCCACTTGAATGTGTGTCATGCAGTGTTTTTGCTGATTGCATCATCTGAACTATTGAAGTTTGTTCTCTCCCTTTTAAAATTATGCTTGACAGAAGCGTGTGTCGGCGGAGAAGTGTGTTGAGCTGACGATTATTGCTGCAACTCATGGCTTAAAGGAAGCTTGGATATCATATCAGGTAAAAACATTAGTATTAAGCAATTAGAAATTTATTTCTGTTAGAATACTGCACCAGTTTTCAACTTTGTTGCATCTTAGCATTTGGCTTCACATGATAGATAGACTATTTGGAACACATATACACGCTTTATGGTGAGCATATTATTGTTGATTATTTCAGTTAGCATGAATTATAACGTCCAGCTTGCAACTTACGTCGTTAGTACTAAAAACTGAACTTTTTTCGTTTGCAGCCTGTGCTTGCTGTCATGTATCTTGTTCAATACATGCCAACTATTGGTTATTGGCTCATGGACAAGGTATTGTTTTCCATCTTTTATATGCATTCTGTCAGTATTTATGACGACATTTGATTTTCGTTACAATACTAATTAACGACTTTATATAAATGACTGGTAGGTTGGTAAAAATCGAGTGGAGGCTGCTAAAGAGAAGGGAAACGCATATTCTTTGAGCCTACTATTTGGGAAAAAGAAGGCAGTGTGATGCCTATAGATGCATGTTTTTCTTTTAAAAATTATCAAATACAATTTTCTTGGTGGTTATTTTATCAAACTAGTAACACCTTTTTTAACAAATGACAAATCAAAGCATTTACAAGATACAGTTTATAATTGAACAATAAAAGGGTAATATGGCACTATAAATTTCCTGCCAACTAAGAGCCAGACCTTGCATTTGCTTAAGTTGAATTCCAAAGGGGCAACATGCGATCTTCTCTATTAACAATGACGTTTTAAAAAAGAGAATCAATTTTGGTAGGTGATTGTTCTATAAGCTTCTCAAATTGCTCAACCGATTGGATTTTAACTTCCGATCGACATTTTTTGTAAGTAAACCCGATCGGGTTGTAACTCTTGATTTTATTTTTTTTTAAACATGAGCAACTTGAGAGACTTATTGAGCAATCATCATTTTGATATGAATGAAAAACCTATAGAATTGTGAACATGAGGTGATTGATGTCTGTCAAATGAAATAATTATCTACGTGTATTTTTCTTCGGATAATATTTAATCTTTTGTAATCATTTTATAACCAACCATCTGTATGCATTTTATTTTTCACAAATAGCACGACTAATAAATTCTAATGCTACCTCTACATGTAGAACAACGGTTATATAAGGAAGACTCAACCCTAATAACAAGTATCGAAGTTCAGGGCCGGCCCTACGCATAGGCTGAAGGTGCGACGGCCTAGGGCCCATGTCGTTAGGGGGCCCTTAAATTTTTTTATGGACGGGGGTTTATATAACAATATTCATCAAAAGGCCCGAAATATTGACATGATAAAGGGATGGGCTCAAGTCTGTTAATGTTTTAGGCCTTTTTGGCCAGATTTGCTATATATACCCTCGTATAACACAAATTTTTCTCTATACACCCTCCCTATAAAAAAAAATTTCTTCTTAATAATGTGCCAAAAGTTTTTTTGGTCCCTTTGTTTCTAATAATGTGCCTCACTAATATTTTAAAATATTGGAGATATTTATTATCCAAGAAATTGGGATAATTTTCATAACAAAACAAATTATATTTTAGTTGAAAATGAGCCTACAAAATTAATTTTAATCTTGTCTTTCTGAGGTTCCAAAAAAATAAATTATAATGTCAAATTTCTAAAATTGATTGAAAGGATTGCAAAATTGAATTTGACATTGCAAGATCATACGAGACGCATTCATGATCATGAATTCGATATGAGACGCATTCATGATCATTTCGTAGGTACTATTGTTCTCTTCTAAGGTATTTTATTTTGTTTTGGTGTCTATAAAATATTTGATTTATTTCTAGATGTTTTCTAAAACAAAATAATTTGGTAGTGAAAAGCAGGGAAAAAACAAAATGAAGAGCTAATAAAATCACAACAATGAGCTAAAAAAAAATTATGACGTATTATATAAGGGATTCTTTTCTCATATTATGTCTAAGGCTCGTAAAACTCTAGGAATGGCCCTGTCAAAGTTGTCATTGAAGATTAGAGTTTTAGGGTTTCCTTGTTTTGAGTCTGTGTTTTGCATACCTCTCTATGTGCTGCCTTTGATTATCAAAGTCTTAGAGATGATTTGTTTTAGTTGAGTTGTAATGTGTCTTTGATTATCAAAGTCTTAGAGATGATTTGTTTTAGTAAGAGTTGATTTGTGTATTGGAGTTGTTCTCCTACTTTATTGTAACCGTGATTGAGTCAATCATTATGGTGAGTGATTGAGAGAAAGTGAGAGGGGTTTCTCATATTTAGAGGGAGTCCTAGATAGAAATACACAAGTAGTATTAGGTGAAGAAGACATTGAATGAGGTTTGTTCATATAAGACTGTGTGAACTAATACCATTGAGAGTTGATTTCCTTTCTTGGGTGGATGCCCCTCAGAGTAGGCGTCGTTGCACCGAACTGGGTTGCCAATCTCTTGTGTTCTTCTTTATCGCACTTTCTTTATTTCTAGTTGTTTGTTATTTTTGGTTATAATTGTTGTACAAATTGTCTCGAACAGTGTGCAAAACATACGTCATATGAGAACGAGAATTTCAATTGGTATCAGAGCAAGCACCATGTGTCTGTTTGGGTCCATGGATAGACACGCTATGTTCATATTGTGGCCTCGTCGCAAACCAATTTTGTAGCAAAATTTAACCATAAATACCAATTTTGTTATATCGTGGCCTCGTCGCAAGCCAATTTTGTAGCATCCTTTGAAGGAATTTAACATTGAATACCAATTTTGTTCCTCGAAGGCGTGGTGACATCCATCAGGTTTGTTTCATGGCCTAATTGAAACTCTCGACCGAAACAGTTCAACAGTTACACACTCGTGACATTTTTTTAATGCATTCGTCTTTATTGATTGCAGAAGTTAAATCTTGCAGAAGTTCTAGATATCCGGTGGTGTGTTTTTGTGAAACAAATGTTAGGAATTATTTGATAAAAAATGTTAGAGTTCGTATCATAATTTTTGCCAAATAATAAATCTTGCTTATTTTGTTCAATCTTGGATCACTTTATTTCATCTTAATACATTTAAATTTTATCAAAATTTGGGTGCTCTTTTTTTGTTACATCTTGCTCTCTTACCATTATTATTTTCTTGTTTGTTTTATTGCAGTCCTATGATTGGTCCATGAAGATCTCTTTGTTGGAAATGTTACAAAATGAAACTTTTAGGTGGGGGAGTAATAATGTTACCCAGGGAAACCTTCAGAGGGTGGGAGGTAGGAGGTTAAAACTCCTTCGCATGTAACATAATTGTTCTTTTGATAGATATTATCTACAAAATTCAATGATAAAAAATTTTGATTGAAACTTGTGATAAACTTTTATTTCAATATTTACAATTAAATTATGTCAGGGTCAATGGCATTGCCAGGATCCTGAGTTAGGGGGTTCAAACTTTTAAACTTTGATTAATAATTAAAAAAATATATAAATAAAATGTATTAAAAAGAATACATTGTACTAAAAAAAGTACATATATACTCTACCTACACAATTGGCATCCACACGGTTTCATAGTGTGAAATCGTTCAATAATCAACTCATTATCAATACTAATTAAATAGATGGTTTCGAAAGCGAGTGGTGATAACATGTATCTTAGCGACGAGTAGTTTGGTTAAGGAAGGTTTTGTGAGATATTTTTTGATTGAGAGAGTTTAGGGCTAGATAGAAAATGCTTGTAGAATGAAATCCTAAAGTTGAATTGGCTTGAGCCTATTTAATTGGGACAATGGTTTAGACAAATAAATTGTAATAATTGCCACTTAAAATTTAATTTTTTTTTTTATCATAATAGATAGATAATTTATCATTATTATAACCTCTACTATCGAGATAGAAAGAAAAAAAAGGTACAAAATAAAAAATGGAAAAGATGTATAGTAACATATTTTTATTTTATTAAATAGTCTTGTGATTAGAAATTTATAATTATAAGGTGATCATAAATAGGGTGTCCAAGGTTTAACCCCGGCCCTGTAAACTCTTTAAATTAATACTCGGTAAATTAATAAACTCTCTAAAATAATAAATTTGTCCGGTCCCGACTTGGGCCAATGTAAAAAATTGAAAAACTCGATAAAATAATAAGATAATAATTTTTCGG
>Ga0228710_1005738_pt1 | contig 19156 bp, 9 predicted proteins | sample MedpolnodulmetaG_FD_177995 | JGI IMG/M metagenome (GOLD analysis project Ga0228710, IMG submission 177995) | Root nodule microbial communities from Medicago polymorpha collected in Santa Monica, California, United States - pink nodules | ecosystem: Host-associated > Plants > Roots > Nodule...
GGGGTGGTTTGTCACCTGCTCACCGTCATCCCTTGACATTGTTGTAGCCTTTACTTGTAGTGAAGTCTTGCTTTCTAGTTCTACTCCTGCCATTGAGGTATATTAATATATCCGACTTCACAATCTCTTGCATGCAGTTTAATGTGAAACAACCATTAATTGCTGAGGAAATTTTCAGTTTCCTTTTTTTGTGATATTAATAAATTTTATATTATCCCGGACTCTGCGTAAGCAGGAGCTTTAGTGCACCAAACTACCCTTTTTTATTAATCGAGATCTTGCAAGAGTTGTCATGTTTAAATAAAGATTAAGCTTTTTCCTTTTAGGATATTCAGTAGGGTATCAATATCTCGAATCTTGATATAAGGTCCATGTGTAATTTATGCCAGCTTATTGGAAATTTGTCGGGAAAAATAGATAACTTTAGGTAGGACAAGAAATTGACTAGGATGAGCTCTTGGGCACAATTCTTACATGAAATGTTGTATAACGATTTTGTAGAAATTGATTCACTGTGTGCTTCTATAACTACAAAGAATATGGATCCCTAGTTTTGTAGGAAATCTTGGTTCTTTGACCGTATGGCTGTTGTGATATTTGTGGGAAAGATTCCTCTGTTAAGTCTTCAAATAATTCTTCCATACAAGTTATCATATATGGTTTCTGAAATGATCTGGTTTAATGAGAATAACTAACATTATGAACTACTGCTCTCTATTAGGGGATCATTAATGACATACACGGGAGCATGCCCGCAATTCTTCAGGATAGATCTGTGTTCTCTGTACTTGGTCTGTGTATCACCGACACTACTAGCAATACTTTGACAGCTGAAGAAAAAGTCGATAAAAAAAAGTTCTTTGATTGTGACAATGCATCGGCAGAAGGAAGTACAAGTGTACAGAGAAAGAATAACTGTAGGAGTTGCAGTTTCCTCCAATTAGATGGACCATTGAGGAAAAGTAGTCAATCTTTTATTGGAAAAAGTAATTGGGTCGTGCTGATGTTTGATTCTTCTGAACAGAACGATGTAGGAATTGACAGGCTTCCTAAAGTGCACCACATTCATTGCAATGGACTAACTCTGTCAGAATATGATGTTCACGTATGTAAGTCACAATTTCTTCTTTTACATCTCGTCTTTTTGCATGTAGCCGTTATCAAAACCTTTTCGGTTTCTCTAACAGATATGTATCATATTTGAACAATTGTAGGTAATAGTTTATGAAACACCTTCTTATGGTGCTCATCATTTCTCATTGTGTCGTTTTGGTTCGAATGAGCAAGTGAAAACTCCCATTAAGAATCCTATGTGGGTCGACGAGCTTCATAAAAAGAAGAAATTCACTGATTTGGTAATGAAATTTACCATATTTATATTTGTGTAAGCATATTTTGTCCTAAATACTAATGCGCCTTTTCAATTTCATCCCAGGATACAGTTATTCTGGCAATTAATTGCACATCTGCCGCTAAAAGAACATTTGACAAACATGTGATCCCAAGAAGATCCTTGAGCCAACTCTCCCTATTTGCGATGTACACACTTCTATCACCAATGCATTATATCTTGCCCTCTTATTCAAGCTTTTCAACTATCAATGCATTATATCTTGCCCTCTTATTCAAGCTTTGACAAATTTGTGTTTTTTCAGGTTTTTTGTTATCATTGGGCATATATTTTGCAAGTTTTTGGCTTCGTTCTCCACGGTGTTCTATATTGTTCTTCAGTTTTTCCAAACACATTTTAATCATGAATCAGAATCATGGTTGTATGTGACATTGGTAAATGTGTTCAAGAAGACTGCATGGATAAATATCCGAGTCCGTTGTTGTCAGATATTATATTGGCCAATTCTTCTTCAGGACAATGACCTCAGGTAATATGATTTTTATTGTAAAATATTTTAGTTATCTGATTTGTGGCTGGTTTCATTATTTGGAGATATCTCACTCGTTAGTTTATGAAGTCCATGTAGTTTAGTTTTGTATAAAACAGATGCTTGGCTATGGGTGGTCAAGAAAACAAACCTAACTAACATGGTTAAATGAAATCCAACTGCAATTCAGTTCAGTTTCTTTACTGTGCCGTTTACCCAAAATAAATATTTTGAGGTTAGATTGAATCATACATGTTTAATAATATTGTTTTATATACAAATGTATATTGAATATTTGTATTTACACAGTTAGGTGTAGTGTATAGCATTATATACTGAGAATTGATTGTGATTTTTTTGGCTTTCAGTGTCTTTTGGGTTGTGAAGTATTTTTATAAAATTGGGTTATTTTAGGTTTTTAGAAATTTAGGGTATTTGGTTAATTGTATGTCAAGTTGGGTTTGCCTACTTCAGGATTGCAACACCATTATGTTTTCTCCCTCCAGTTCTACTTCTTCTCTTCTTTACTTGCTCTACCATGCTTTTCCCCATTCGCCTCCTATAATATGCTTCTCATCAATATGTTAGACACACATGGTTTTTTATATTACAAATATAATATTGAGTTGCTTGCATGATGTTGCTTATTTACATTGAAATATTGCGTTTATGATTACTGTTTTTAAGTTATTCTTTCTATGGATGATGGGTTTTGAGTGTACTGAGAGATAACAAGATATTTTTATGGTGAGAAACACCAATGAACTATGGTTTGAATCTAACAATCCCAGCACAGTGCTTTTTTTCATGTAATTCCTTGAGAATCCATGGTTCAGTCTGGTTTTTTAAATTTGTGAGCTGCGAAGAAAGGTTTAGTTTGCAGCTGAGCGTACCAACTTACCAAACCAAACTTGGTCAGGAACACCCTAATTTTCAATACACTATAATGTTTAGTTTGAAGCAATTTTTGTTTGGTTGAAGTTGAAAGTGATAGGTGATGTTTTGTTTTTATCGCTTCATATCGTCTTTGTCTTCTTTAAACTTATGTCAGTGCTATTTTTTTTTTTTTTTTTTTTTTTTTTAATATATGTAACTAAATCTATGTTCTAAAATTAAATGTTTTCTTTGCTGTTCAACTATTCACTATTCTTAAGCATCAGTGATTTCTGATATTGATTGTATATTTTCTCCATGTTTAACACTATTCTTTGGCGTGCCAGGTCACAATCATGTGTTGAATATGCAGAGAAAGCTGCAATGCATAGGCATTCTATGTGGTCATCTCTGGTTGTTGATATTCTCTTGGGAAACTTGGTTGGCTGGTCACTGTTATATCATGAAGAATCAATTTGCTTGTCGGGTTTGAATTTTATCCATTGGTTTGCCACATTTTTGCGCTCCGGATGTGTTTGGTTAATGGGAGACCCTGCAGGCTTCAAATTGAATTATGAGCTGGCAGGTGTACTTGGTATGCTTTCTTTGAATGTAATCCAAGTATGGTCAACACTCTGGATCTTTGTGGGTTTCATCTTCAATTATATTATTCGAGGCCTTTCTATATTAGGAATTCTTTGTGGATTCACTGTACCTGCTTCTTTGATCATAGACATGATTGCGTTGGGAACCTTGCATGTTTCAACTCTTCATTGGTTTATTTCACTTGTATATTCAACACAAATACAGGCATTAGCAGCTTTGTGGCGGCTTTTCAGGTAACAAATACTAGTTCTCTTTGAGATGATAGGCTGAAAGTAAGGCATTGATTTGAATGAGAATTGAACATCATAATGTGGAATTTGTTTCATAAATGGAATGTTTATATAAGATATCTATAGGTTTTTGTAAGTTTTATAATATGGGTCTTTGACACGATTTTTTTTGAAACAATTACAAGTTGCTGAGACATATTATATACTCACCTAATATCGGTGATCTAGTAGGTCATATTTGATATCTGTCCTTTTTACTACGGTATGTAGATAGTCCTTTATACGTTTAACTAATATATGTCTGAGAACATTGACAGTGAGTTAAGGGAGCAAGAACCAATTATTGTTAGCCGTTAAGATGTCGAAGCATTTGTAAAATTGAAGATAACTTGTAACAGAAATGAGGATCATGATATCCCTTGTATTTTTTTTAAACCTTCATATTTGCTGAACTACTCTATTTGTGATTCAGTATCCTTTTGAAGATTAATCGTTATAGTTATAGATGCACAAACATTTTGCATAATCCTTGCTCTGATTTCTCATTTATTTTCATTAAGTCACTGACTGTTTTGGCAGGGGTCGGAAGTTGAATCCTCTTCGTCAGAGGTTGGATAGTTTTGACTACACTGTGAAACAACATATTGTTGGATCTCTATTATTTACACCACTCTTGCTTCTGTTACCAACTACTTCCGTTTTCTACATATTCTTTAGTATCGTTGACACGACCATCAACCTTATCTGTATACTTATTGAAGTTACTATTTCAATAATTCATGCTACACCTTATATCAAGATATTTCTTTGGTTGACGAGACCAGGAAGATTCCCTTGTGGAATATGGCTTGAAATTTGTGACTGTCAGAGTAATCATACTGCTTCTACAAATCGGGATTTTGCTAATGAAATAAACTCATCTAAGGAATCATTGCATCTAAAAAACTTCAATAGAGAAAAATCGAGTATTCTGGTTTCAATTCTCCACAGCAACTATTTGAGCATAGGTGAGGCCTGAAACTATTACTTAAGGGTTCATATTGATGCTTCTATTTGGTTTTTTCTTTTTGACTGCGATGATATGCCTATATGTTGGTGAAGTAATGAAATTTATTGTGATATCTTGTGGTAAATCCGTATATATGTTTTATCAGATTTGCTCTTATTAATATCAATGGCTTTTACTTTTACTTGAAGAAATTGGATGTATACTATTTTTGTGAATTATTCGTGATGATCTGTCATGGTAAATCAGGCAGTGATATAATTTTTATTTTTTTTGTTGTGAAAGTTCCTCTCCTCAAAGTTGCATATCAAGGTAAAAAGAACGCCTATATTAGAAACAAAGATATTTCCTAACATTTATTGAAAATGAATTTGAAGACTTGATTGAAATATCAATTGTGAATTTTTGATTGCTGTGATATTGAAGCAGTAAGAATTTGCATTATTTGCCGCTGGTGTATGTTTGCATGAGAAAACATTATGTGCTTACTTCAATGGGTTGTATTTCAGGAAAAGTTATCTCGCCTCACTACAGAAATGCATTTTTAGGAGTTTCTGGGTCAACCATCGCTAAAGCAGCTCATGGAATTCTCATTGGGCAAAGGTAATGTATCCTGGCGACTAGTGCTAAGTTGGTCTTTTGATTTGATGCTCCTTCTTGTTCCTCTTGTTTAGTTCTATTTTCATTTAGATTTAATAGCTTTTTCCCTTTTTTTTAAATTTTATTTTTTTGGCTTTTATTTGCCAGAATGCCATATAAGCGCGGAACTCTTCTTCCTTCACCAATGCCATGGATGTCCCTACCTTACAAAAAGTATTGGCGCCTTTGTCACGATTCACTTATGGCCTGCTTCAGATGACAACAGCTTTAGCTTTGGAATTTTTTTTGGTTGCTTACAATTAGGCATTAGTTCTGGGATTTAATTCCACAGATTTCATCCAACTTGCCTTTTCTCTCGTGTTGTTGGTGGCTTTTACTCTTTCCAATGGGTAAATTGAGAATTCATCATAATGGTAGTAGTAGCATAGCATGCCTTTTTTTTTTTTGAGGTGATCCTCACTGAGAATGATGTCTGCTCCAGAAAAGAGCATTTTTATTTTACTAGGAAAAAAAATAGCATATCTTCTGTAAATGTGTTATCTAACTCTCATGCTTATATACGTGTTACTATCCAACAAATTTTTTTTTTGGCCGAGGCACTATCCATTATTTATTTATTTGTCATTCTGTCTTTGTTACTGCTACTGTGTCTTGAGCTAGAGTAGATTCTCAGGTTTGGAAACCAGTAGTATTGGTCCAATATTTTGTATAGAAACTATGCCACTTTTCCTACTGTAGAAAACCCCGGCATTCACATGCAGTTTTGCATCTGGTCGCTGATATGAAATGGGATAATTTAGAGTACACAATAACAAAATAAATTTTAAACGATCTCGACCATTAATTTGAGATGAGACGATTTACATACAAAATGCCTGACTGCATTAAATCCAATTACGTATGCCCATTTAGCTTAACGGCTATGTATAAAGTTTGTAGCATAAAAAATCCAGAGATATGAAGTAAAAGTGAAACTGAAAGTATAAGGCATAGGGCAGGGGGTTGTCCTTTGTCACCTCTGTTTTTTTTTTTTGGTCTTCAAAACTATAAATGATTTGAATGATTAACGTTAACATTTCAATTCGGTTAATGTGTAGTTGACTCGAGAAATGTTTTTGTTTTTCACTTTAAATTACGAAACTGTCTTAATTTTCTGCTTTTGAGTACTTGTTAAAGAAAAAAAAACATTGACATATTTAATCATGAACTTATGTTCGAACTTAGGCAAGGGTTTAGAAATGTCTTACAAATCTAGTACATGTATGTTTGTGTCAAGTAATATGTTGAAATTTGTAGTAATTTTCTCAATATCTTTCACAAGCTTGTGTCAGATGGTGATATAACTCTTGAATGAAGAATTTAATCCATGTGAAGGCATCCTTATAATTTGGACCATTTAAAAAGTTGATGTTGGTATATGTAAACAACATCACTTGACTTGATGCTTGAACGACGACGGGTTGGTATCTGGCATGCATGCCACTCATAGTTTAAGTTTATTGCCAATCACTTCATGTCTATCTCTTTATCTCTTCAGCTATCTAAAGTTCTGTTTCTTTTTCCCTCAAATGAGAATATGGCCAAATAGTATAGTATAGTCATCATTCTTGGGCACAACGTGCCCTATCATCCTCCTCACTTTTTAATTCGTAAAATTGATTTTACTTAAAGTTGAGTTTAAGGTAAATTTGTAAAGTAAACAAACATTTTCTTTCAAAAAAAAAGGTAAATAAACCTTTTATTCCTTTAAATCGTAAAAGTTGTTCAATTTAATTATTCAAATTTACAAAGTTGTAATTTAGTTATTAAATTAAATAATATCAATCAATTTAGTTTTTTCCTTTTCAAATTTAGTTTAATTATCTAAGCCAATTAAGAAATCTACGAAGGTAATCACTAGGCCTAGCTAATAACAAAAGACTATTCAAATAAATACGTAGACATTGTTGCATCAAGATAAACCTAAAATATTCCCTTAAGAAAAGATAACATAAAATATTTAAAATTGTTGTAAAAAAACTATTAAAATTGTGTTGCTAAATTTAGAAGAAGGGCCAAATTGACGGACACTATTTAATTTAAGTGATTAAATTGTTATTACGTAAACTTAATGGACTAAATTGACCAACTTTTACAATTTCAAGGACTAGAATGTTGATTTACTCAATTGTTTATCTTTGAAAACATTTACATGAACGATTGAACAATAACTTTGAGGGTAAAATTTATCTTTAAAGCAAAAAAACTACAAAGGGGTAAAACTTCTTGTTTTGGATGCAAGTTACTTGCCAAATTTTTTATTGCATATTATTTTAAGCAAAAATTAAACAAAGGTCATGTTAACCGGTGCCCCCGGACACTGATTAAGGAAATTAAAAAAGAAAATTTTAAAGTGAAAATAACAATTTTTATGCTTAGTTGATGACATAAGTTCCTATGTAATTGTTTAGTTGACAACAAGTTCTAATGTAATACTTTCTACATTTGATTCTTTAACCGGTGTCCCGTTAAAGAATGTAAAACTTTGAAGTATTGAACTATTACACATGTCATCTCTTTTGGAGTAGAACTCTGACACGTTGATGAAGTCTTGTGACATGTTTGGGTGTAAGTCAAAACATTACGAACCGTGCTGAATACAAACAAATGCTACTTCACGGGAACAATCCAACAGAACCAACCGAATACCTAATCAGTAATCATCATTCTTTCTCACTGGCATAAAATAATGTACCAAAAGGAAATTTAGAAACTAGCAAGACATGAAATAGTATAAAAATAATGAGTTAAATTTACATTTGAAGTCTATCCGTAAAACCTAACTCAAAAAAAAATATTGAAATCGCTAAATTGGACGATTCATGATTTGATCTAAGGATATCAAAGTTGCATGTGAATTTCGATGGTGCTTACCACTTTGTTTATAGACGTGATATATGTGTAGTTTTATGAAGTAAATTACTTTTACACTAATATCTAGTTTTAAAATTAATTTAAATTAATATTTTAAAATCCACTTTAAAATCTAGTTTTTAATTAATAATAAACTCTTATCGAACATTTATAATTTATGATGACTATCCTTTAAACTCTAAATTAGAACTAGTTTTTTTTTCCTAAGAATGATAATATAATAATACATTTGAGAGTTGAGATCATCCAACAATTCATAGAAATTAGTTAATAGACCTAATTCAGTTTATGAGCTTTTTGCATGATATATACTAAGAATATCTTAAAAGTATCTGCGTTAAGTGTTGTAAATAACGTCATAATTTTTAATATATTATATATTTGCAGTCATATGTATTATGTGACCTCAATTACATTTACATTAAGGTTGCAAAAGCATCAATAACTTTGATGTCGCAACTGAAAACTGTGGTGATGAACCTTTTTTAGAACCCTGTCTCAGTCTATAACAAATTTTCAGAGAATTTCCAAGGTTGAAAAGGAATTATTACTGTGAAAATGTAGAGGACACTTTTGAGATAAACAGTGCAACATCAATAATATAAATATCAGTTCACGGGAATGTTATACTATTATTACTATACTGCATGGTGTGTATAAAAGACAAGGTAGAGCTAAGGGTGATAGGTTAGTTTATGGTGTTTCCATGTTCTTTTGTCTCTAAGTTAGTTACTCCAAAGGTGCACATGGGAATGCACATGTGAGGTGGCCATATGTCCTTTTCATTCTACTTGTTCACAATCACATGAAGGATACTCTTAAGATTGATCAAATATTTGCTATGATTCTTTTAATTTTTTTTACTGTTTAAAATAATTCATATAGGTAAGTTAATGACTTAGGGAATAACAAGCTTGTAAAATGCAAATGTCTTTTGGGAAGACAAATATTTGGTTTCTTGCAATATAAAATAATTTTGCTACAATGCGCCACATTTCATCTATAAAAGACACAAGCCTCATTTGCCTATAATATAACTTACACTCTTCTTTAAGACCAAACTTGTGATATCTTCTTTCTCTATTTTCAACAATGGCAAGAAAAATGTGCATTGTTGTACTCTTCCTAGTTCAAATGCTGCTTCTTCCTCTACAAAACCATGTAAGTCTTCTAACTTACTAGCTCAGCTTTAGTAGTCTTACTTTGTTTTATGCTCTGCATTGCTCCTTGCACTTCAATTTTTCGGAGTTGAAGCTAACGCGACAACATGTTCAAGTTTATCTTGTTAATCTAGTTGTTTTGATCAACAATGGAAAGAAAATGATCATGTTTAGATAATGTAATTGAGGTTATGTGTGATAGCTATAATGTCAAATAGAATCGGTAGTAGAGTCTAATCAAAGGACTAATCCTCACAATGCGATGAATCAAGATTTGAATTTCATCCGGAGAAATGTTTCCATTTAGTGTTTGATGACTACTTGAACATGTTTTGGTCATGGCATTCCCTAGGCATGTCTTTTTGTTCTGACTTAAAATATGGGCATCACCAGAATAATTGATTGCATTTGAGTAAATCATTGTACATAATGTCTTTACCATGTAACAATATTACATTTTCTTTAATTTGTTGCAACTATTGGTTTTGATATTATAATAATGATGTTTTCAGGCTGAGATTGTTGTGTCCACCGTTGAGGCTCCAGCTCCACAACCTAGCAAAAACAGTGGCACTACTCAATTTCCCAATGTGAGTTCTTTTTTTTGGTTTCAACGTGAAAATTTTCATATTTTCTATTTTAGGTTTGAGCAATTTTGCAATTAACAACCTTCTATGTTTTAACATTTTTGCAAAAAATTTCTTTTAATGTTAATTTCTTGCTTGTTTCCCTGAATTTCAGCATGGCATCACTGAAGGCAGTCTTCAACCACAAGGTAACAAACAATACTTGATTCATGATTAATGGTTAATCAAATCATGCAAATGATGTAAGTTAGAATTTGACCAAGATGCACTAAATTGCAGAATGTGGACCACGATGCACTAATAGATGCTCAAACACACAATACAAGAAGCCATGCTTATTCTTTTGCAACAAGTGTTGTGCCAAGTGTTTGTGTGTGCCTCCAGGCTATTATGGCAACAAGCAGGTTTGCCCTTGCTACAACAACTGGAAGACCAAAAGGGGAGGACCCAAATGCCCTTAAAAGTTTTAACATTATCTATCAAGTCTCTTAAATACATCAGTACCACTATAGAAGTCTAGCGCAAGTTATTGGTGCGCAGTATGTGAGTATTGTAAACTCCGTCTAGCTCGATTTCTACTGATAAAAAATTGTTATATTACCACTCAATATATGTACAAGCACTACTACTAAAAAAAATGTACAATCACTAGAATTTGTATCCATGATTTTTAAAGTACCTTAATTTAATTATGTTTGTCTTTGTGTGCTTATAATTTTTAGCCTTAAACTATAAGACAAAAATTTCACATTGGACTTGTAGTTAAATTCCTCCTAGAAATGAGTCAAAATCAATATTAGTTCGTGCAATTTTTTTCTTCGATTATGTCATTAGATATATTCCTGTATTTTTAATCTATGATGTTATCTCTCATCCTAAAAGGGTGAAGTGGCAAACTAAGAGTCATATGCAAAAGGATAAAATTTACGGAGCAAAAAGTGTAAAGAAAAAATTATTTTGAGTTAGCATATATCTTTTGTTTTTGGTGAAAAAGAGGATCCAAAGGCTCACACACTAGGGAAATATAGGAGCAACAAAGTCTCCCAAAAAGGCTTGCGGAAGAAAATCCGAAACAACATTAAAAATATTTAGTCGACAATCTAAACTGCTTGATTAACTAACTTCCCCAAAGATATGTATCATCCATTTGACATAGCCATTAATGCATCAAACTCAACAATTATCTCTAACGATTCAGCCGCATCTATCCCACGTGGCCATTTAATTTGTGCCTGGAATTATGAGGTCTAACTCATCTTTACAAAACCAAATTAAAAGGTGAAAAATGGCTCCTCTTTTTAAACTTACTCCAAATTTAGGTGGCATACTCACAGTCTCTTAAAACATGAAGAATGGATTCTGGATCATAGGAACATAACGAACAAGTACTTGTAGAAGATAAATATTAATGGCAATGAAAATGAATGAATCTCAGTGAGGAGAGTTTGAAGAGCAACTCTCCAAAGAAAAACTTTAATCCTCTCAGACCCTGTCCACCTCCAAATTTGCTTAAAAATGGTTGGCATATATTGTACTATTAACATTGAGAACTTCCTCAAACCAATTTGCTTGTAGTTGTTTTTGACAAAGGAGGAGGATCAGGAATAACTAAAACTAAATCACAGATATCTATTGAAAGTTTATGAAGCAACAAAGGGAAATTCCATAAAAATAGAAAAAACAAAGTTGCGCACTATATATGTAAAAACAAAAACTGCTTGGGTTTCAACGCTGCATGTAAATTTTCCTATTTCATTTCTAATTGTTGCATTCCTACTTTAATAATTCATTTTTTACTTATTATCATCTATCTTGACAGATGGATGCCAATACACCTAAATACTCCAATGATAGGTATGATAAGATCACTAAGTCCCCATTGAAATGGTGAACTGGGCAGGATGATCGATCTATCTAAGGAAGTCTATCGTGTTATCACAATGTTATTTCTGATCAAATTATTATTCGACTTCATACCAGTGTAATTTAATACTTAGGATATTCAATGGATTTTCACTTTATCAAGCAATTAGCTTTGTAATTGAGCACTTGAATGATATCTTCTAAACTCTAATGGTATTGCATTGCTATTGCTTCTACATGCATTGCCTCTTTTACTAATAAGTGTATCAAAACATGGTAACAATTTTATTTTTTACTTGTATTAATTTGGGCTAGGTTGGCAGCTTTTGTGTTGTTTTGAGAAATATTGTTTGGGAAAATGGTATATCTTTAGAGACCCCTTTTTGAAAACTTGAATAACTGGCAATGCTTAATCTGTAACTAATTTTTGTTCCTTAACCGTTTCCTTGATTTTTGTAGCTCTCTCTCTGCCAGAGTCACTGTGCAAGGAGTTCCAACGTCAAAATAGAGTGCTGAAGGTATTCTTCTGCTACACCACTCTCAACAATCTCATTGCAGATTTTTGTTCCTTGGGAACCTTTGTTGAACCTTCTTACTAATAGGTTGTATAGTTGGAGGAATAAATTCATTAGTCTTGGCGGGAGAGTGGTGCTTCTTTATTCGGTGTTGAATTCCATCCCTATTTATTATTTGTCTTTCATGAAGATGCCTTCTAAAGTGTGGAGAAAAGTGGTGAGAATTCAAAGGGAGTTCCTTTGGGGTGGTGTGGAGGGTGGGAGGCGCATTAGTTGGGTGAAGTGGAAGGTGGTGTGTCCGCCTAAAGGTGACGGTGGTTTGAGGGTGAGGGATGTGAGGGTGGTTAATTTAAGCCTTTTAGCGAAATGAAGGTGGAGGTTATTGCAAAAAGGGAGTCCTTTTTGGAAGGTGGTCCTAAGGGAGAAATACGGGGTGGGTGTTGGTGTACCTTTATTGTCGGGGGGTTCTACTTGCCCTAACTATGCATCTCGGTGGTGGAAGGATGTTTCCAACTTGGGAGATGGGGATGGGCTTAATTGGAAGAGCCCGGCTCCGTCGAAAGTGGTGGTCTTCACTTGGAAACTTCTTCATGATAGAATTCCAACAAAGAGAAACCTAGCTATAAGGAACTCGCTGCCGTCGGATAGCTCTCTTGAGTGTGTTTGGTGCAATAACTCGGTTGAAGATTCAACACATCTTTTCCTCCATTGTGAAGGGGTGAGTATGGTTTGGTGTAAGCTTATGGAGTGGGTGGAATTTAATTTTTTGATCCCTCCCAATCTGTTTATTTTGTGGGAATGTTGGAATGGAGCGATCTTAAATAAAAAACTGCGCAGGGGTGTTAGACTAATTTGGCATGCAGCAATTTGGAGTATTTGGAAAGCGAGGAACGACAGAATTTTCAACAATGTTGATATAGATGTTGAGGAGCTGCTGGAATCTATTAAGGTGTTGTCTTGGAGGTGGTGTTTGGGTAGGTTGAATTTGCCCGCGTGTTTGTTTTATGAGTGGAATTGGAATCCGAAGATTGTTTGTTGCGGTGACGTTGATCTGCTTGGCTGTGCGGCGAGTTGGTGGCTTTTTGGCTGTTATGGAGGTGCTTTGTTCTTGTTGTAGCAGTCTGCTGCGGTGCTGGTTGAAGTTCTGGTGTAGGCATATTCGCTTCTGCTTCTGTGTAGCAGTCTGCGTTTTTTGGTCTTTTGTTAGGCGCTCTACCTGTTTTCTGCTTCTGTTGTTTTCTGTCTTGTTTTTTAGTTCCTGCTCTTCTTGGTTGGAGTTGGGTTCATAGGGTTTTTTTTTTTATTGAGTTTGGTTTTTGTTGGTGCACTGCTGTATTTTTTGTGGTGCCTATTTGTACTCTTTTTCCTCCTTTGCTGGTTAAGTGCATCTTGTGCTAGCCGAGCCTAATAAATTTTGCTGATTCAAAAAAAAAGAAGGAAACAATCTCATAAATACAAATCATCTTAATTATGCTTAGGAGTATAACCGGAACGTTCAGCGATTTATAGGCCTCACATTTGCATTTAGGGCTCTGGAAAATCATTTTGGGATTCTCGGTAGTCATTGTTGTGGTCTGTCACTGTCTCTGTCCCTCGTCTTTGGGAAATTCTTGTTGATTTGTTACAAAGGTATTGGTGTTGAGTTTCAAATTTCATGTCATTTTTTGTACTGTACTATGTAACTATGTTTACCTGGTTAGCAAAATGCTTTCATCTTCAACAATGTATGCGTCTCCTAATCTGACCACCGTGTATTTTTTTACTGAATTTTTGACGTTCTCCTCGCTGTTATTACATGGGCGTCCTTGTTTATGATTTTTCAGGAGATTTAGCAGCCTTGTAGCATTGAAGTTTTTCATATTCTGTGTTGTATCTTCTCTTTATTATATTGAGTTCCTCTTTGATTACATGAATGTGACTTCTACCTGGTAGTGTAATCAGATTCTTATTCATTTTGCTTTAAGAGCAACATTTTGACTTTATTAATTGTAAACACTAGGTAGAACGCAAATACTTAATTTTTTTTTCCTCATTTACATGGACGCTCCCAAATACTTGTATTTGTGTTTTTGGTCATGCAAGACTTCTTTCAGCAAGAGATATTTAACGACATATATTTTTTTTTAAAAAAAAATATTTAGTGGTTAGAATTAAGCTCTTATGATGAATAAGTGAAAAATTCAAAATTCGAGACCTGATCGCTGCATAATACATTACTTCTATCAACTGAGCTAAATTCACGAAAACTCCGTATACTTATGTTCTAATTAAAGATTAAAACATTCTACAAAATAGAAAAAAGATTTTTTTTAAGGAAAAACTAAAAATGATTAAAACAACTTATGAAAAAATATTTCGTTAAAAAAAGAACTTAAGACAAAATATGAAATATTATTTTTAATCTTTAACATAGCTGTTAAGTATTGTAAAAAAAAACTTAGCTGTTATGTGTTCATGTGAATAAGATACAAAAAAATTTCAGAAATTTTGTTGGAATCTTAATTATTTTTTAGTAATCGTCGTCCCATGATTACGACAAAGAGCCGCCATGAACTGAATTTATTTTATAATTGGAAATCCCTGTCAACAAAATTAATAATGTAAATGTTTTCAAATTAATTTAAATATGGTTAATATAGACATAATTGAATATATAGTTTTTAATACATAATCAATTACAGAGTATTAATTTTTAAATCCAACACACATGCTAGGTGAGGTCATTGGAAAGCAAACTATTTGAACTTTCACCGATAAAATAAAATAATGATAAGTAGACATATACCGCAAAAATTGGAAAGGTAGGTCTGCCTTTCACACCGACTTATTTTCCACAAGTTGGTTTTGTTAGGTACTTTTTTTTGGGTAGTGTTTTGTTAGGTACTTGTTACTATTATAAACCACACATGATGAAACCAAGCAAGATGTCTCAGTAATTCTTCTTCCAACTTTAGAAACTAATATAATCAAATAATACTTATGCAAAAATTGGACTTTGTTTTAACTTTTAACACAAGAGGGTAGCATGGCTGTAAAATCAGCTTATAAAATATTATGATATGTTATGATACACCAATTATATTATATTATGACCTAGTTAAATATACTACTATTTTTTATTTAGCAAAGTAGAGGTATATTCTTTAAAGAGGGCGATATATTATATGTGATGCTTGTAATTTTTAGAAAAAGAATCTCACTCCACATTGTCTTAAGCAATAGCCTATTGATTTTTTTGGTCTTAACCAAGCCTATTGGTTTGGTGATTAAGTAACATGTGAATCATCATGAGTAAATTTTAACCTTATAGAAGCATATAATTCATTGGATATTCGCAATGAATTCTACAAGAAGTTCCTCCTGCGTTTGTTGCACGCTGTGAGGCTTGGCCATGTTCTTCTACGTTGAACTTTGTTTTGCTGTTAAATTTTGTAGTTGAATTATTTATTTTAGGGGGTTTTTTGTAGTTGAATATTATTTGATATGATGCACATTTTCAGGGCCGTGATTGTTGAACTCAAACACACCAATATTGACTTTGTCTCAACATAATATAGTTGACTTGCAGACACTCCTCAATTTTCAATTTGAATGTTCGTTTCCACCTTATTTTCTTTATTCTATTTATTATTATCATTTGACAAAAATTAATGAAGATTATTGAAACTTTTTTTTTACTCAAGATTAATGAAACATAAAAATCAAATAATTGAACAATTTCACACTCTAGCTTTGACCGATTTTGTGAATTAAAATTCATTACCTTTCACGTTAACAAATCAAACCGTATTTACCATTCACCAATTTTTGATAGGTGTTGGGATTGCAAAATTGGACAAAAAACATCAAAGTAGGCATAGAAATAAAGAAAATCACAAGCTCTCAATTTTATTGATTTCCATCTTCTATGAGTAACTTGAAAATTGATTTTTCCATCTCCTAAAGACAAGATTATTTCAAGGTTAAAAAGTAGAGGAAAAAACAAAAACATGAAAAAAGAGAAATCACTCCCTTAACTAATTTACATAGTCTAAAACTTGATAATAAGTTTTTGAGCTCTATTCTTGATCCTCTTGATCCATCCAAACCATCAAAGAAAGTGGGTTTAGTGACAATTTTGATATGTTATTGTCCACAACACCAAAAGATTGTGTGTTGTGAGTATAAACCAAAGAAGAAGTAGAAGGGGTGGTTTTGATCATGCTACTGGCTGGTTGTTGTTGTTGAGTTTGTGGAAGATCTTCACTGTTTGGAATTTGGAGAGGAAGCACATTAGGAGAAGCAGTAGATTGTTGAGGTTGTGGACGAGGATAGAAAAGATCTGTTGGAAAAAAGTTGTATTGTTGAAGACCAGCCATGAAAGAGTGGAGGAGTTTGTTGCAAAACAGAGAAAAAGGTTTTAGATGTATCTATTTTTAGTTGAAGTGGTTATGTGAAGATGTGTATTTATAGAGAGAGAAAATAAAAGGAAAAAGAGGGTTCTCAAGTTCTCTCCTTAGGACTTGCAAAAAAACACTTTTATCCTTAGGTTGCTTGAGAATCAAGAAAGGGAGTTAGTGGGTTGGGTTAGGTCTGTTTTCTTTTTTTTTAATTTTATTTTATGGAATATTAAGTTTGTTATAATAAAATATAACATATAATATATTTAAAATTAATGTTATAGAATGACAATGATCAATTATATTTCTTGAAAAAATGATTGATTATATTTGAAACATATAAAAAAAATGAAAAGAATTAAACTAATAAATATCATTAAAAAGATTAAAAATTAACGTAGCATAAGTATTACTCTCTCCATCCTATAATAACTGAGTTTTTTTGTTCATTTCACACCTATTTAAAAAAATGTATATAAGTCAAAGAGAGAAAAAACAGTTTTGAGTGCCTTATCAAGTACTGATGAATTCCCTATTATCATAAATGTAAAGGAAAATATATTGAATTGAGAGTGATGAAAATAATATTAATTAGAGTTATAATTCACCACAAAAAATAAACTAGAGTTATAATTAAAAAAAAGTAATTAATATTGAATTGAAAAGTGAAATGAATCAATTATTTTGGGTTGGAGGGAGTAAAATATATGTACGTAGTTTGAATTTTTTATTTTTATTTTTGAAAAATTAATCCAAAATTCAATCTATTTTGTGCGTTTTTTACAATCCAATATTGTTTAGTTTTGCTCACCCTCATGTCACTAATAAATACCACATACATCATTTATTAAATGAACCTAAAATATAAATTTATACTTATAATAGTGATCGAATAATGTATTATTTTTGGATTGACATGCAATTTTAATTTAGATCGCTTCGAATTTGAACGATCCTAGATACCCACACTTGATTCAACATTTTTGGAATCTTAAAAATTTATTAGGAATCGCCGTCCCAGGAGCAGGACAAAGAGCCACCATGAACTGAGTTTTATAATAAAAAATCCTTCTCAATAAAATTGATGTAAATATTTTTAAATTAATTTAATTATGATTAACATTGACAACATAGAATATATATTTTTTAATACATAATGATTGCAATTCTTTTATTAACCAAGTGGTTTGGTAGCTAGAAAAACGCATCTTAAAATGAATAAATGAAATCTTTGGGGTTCGAACTCCGACACCTACATATATTATGTATTGTTTCTACCAATTAAACTAAACTCACGGAGACTAAAGTTTGTAATATTTTTTTGTGCGGAACAATAAATCTGGACCAAATTTCATTGATAGGATGAATAAGGCACGCACGTCTTTAGTTATTAAAAGAAGCTACTTGAATACTCCCTTCCGTCCTTATTACGAGAAACAATTGATTTGTTAGGTTCATTGTATGAGTGATGTATCTAGTCTATATTTACAACAAGAAACATTAATTATTCTATAAACCTAAAAATCAATTGTTTCTTGTAATAAAGACCGGAGAAAATAGTTTAGAGTCTGCCTAAGAGGCTTTAGGTTTTATTGAACCAGACCAACAAGTTCTCTATAAATAAGAATTTTAAATATAGGGAAATGCTAATCAGCTTGTGAACGGGGCTTGCACTATTACTATGATCGAGCTTTAAGCTATTTTCAACCGTGTGTAGTTGACAACTGATTATGACTTTATGATCATTGAGGTGGAGTCCGATTCTATATCAACACCGTCCCTTATATCAAATGGTTGTGGTTCACGTAACCCTTGCTATTTCTTGGTTTCCCAGATTAAAAATCTCCTTGGGTTTGTCTTCTTAGTCCGTCATCCATATGCAACGGGAATTTAATCAAATTGAACTTCTTAAATGCGTGATAGTAATAATGATAAGTAGACGTACACCATGAAAATTGGAAAGGTAAGCTTGCCTTTCACACCGACTTATTTTCCATAAGTTGGTTTAATTAGGTACTTGTTACTATTATAAACCACTAATCATGACTCATCACATCACATGATGAAAGCAATTGAGATTTTTTAGTGGAACTAAATGGACCTCATTCATTCATTCATTCTTCTTCTAACTCTAGAAACTACCATAATCAATTAATCCTCAAGCATTATGGATGATTCCAATTTTCTATTCGAATTATAATGGGTCGGCTAAAGATTCAAATTCGTTATAATGTACTACTTTTGCATTATCATACCGTATTTTTTTGTTAACTTTATATTATGCTATAAAAATATGTACTATTTGTACCTACTTAATATATCAATATAATTAGACCTTTTATACAAAGAGGGTTACATGCCTTTAAAATTAACTTATAAAAAATATTATAATATGTTTTGATAAACCAGTTACAATTACAATTAGATTATATTCTCATATACCAAAGCATACTATTTATTTAGCAAATAGGTGTACTCTTTATATAATTTTCAGAAAAGAATCTCTCAAAAAAAAAAAAAAAAATTTAATAAATTAAAAATAAC
>Ga0228710_1005740_pt1 | contig 19153 bp, 10 predicted proteins | sample MedpolnodulmetaG_FD_177995 | JGI IMG/M metagenome (GOLD analysis project Ga0228710, IMG submission 177995) | Root nodule microbial communities from Medicago polymorpha collected in Santa Monica, California, United States - pink nodules | ecosystem: Host-associated > Plants > Roots > Nodule...
TATATATATATATATATATCATAAAAATATTTATTTATGTTAAAATATATTAAAGTGTAGTGCATATTTAATTATTAAGCGAGAATGTTGTAATTCAAGCATCTTATAAGGGATGAGAGTATAAATTTTACTTTTCAAGGGACGAGAGTATATATTTTAACATAAAAGGGGAGGGGAGTGTAATTTACTCAGAATGTGATGCAAACTTGGCCCATCATAGTGTTGACTTTTTCCCTAAGATAGTGGCGACAAATATCATAGCGAAGGCATCACGATTGGTTGATTTGTACTATAGTCAACTCTCTAATTTTCTACTGACCCACACCTGTATTCTGCCAAGTTTAGATAATAATGAAGACATTTTTTGAGTCATTTAATATCCCATGTTCAACAAAAATGCATAGTTGCATACCAGATGAAAAAAGATTACCAACTATTACAAAATCATTACATAAAGAAAAAAATTATCATCTCAAGAGATTTTTTGATATAGTTGAACTGCAATGTATTCCCTCTTTTTTTATGTAGAAGTCTTTCTTGATGCTTTAATTATCATCTCAAGAGATTTCTCCATACAACACTTGATTTTTTGCTTGTCAATGAAATCTTTCTCCGAACCAAATGCAATTCTTAACTTTCCCATGTAGCTCATGATCGTTACTGTGAGACTCTGCAATTCCACACACACACAAAAAAAATGAAAATGATACCAAAATGTAAAAAATAAACCTTTTAGGAGAAAAAAAATGTAATTGAATCGTCAATTTTTACCCTAAACTTCTCTAGCAATCGAACAAATTGATACTAAATCAGCAAACAAAAAATGCAAGATGACCGTGAAGGTGTCCTCGATCAAGTTAATCTCTTTAGGAAATATCGACAGCGAAAGAAAAAATTGATCAATCTAAAAAAAGTTAATGCTAATGTGATTGAAGATTTTCAATTTATTGACCGTTTTCAAATTTTGTTAATTATAAGATCGAATTCACATAAATGTTTTGTGAACACATTTTCGACATCAACAACTTATATAATGATTTTTATGTTGTTTTTCTTCTCTTCAGTTCTTCTTGGCTCCAATGTTAATACACATATTCAGGTTGTATTTTATACGTTCTTAACATATGATGACGTTTTTCGCGTGTCCAAATAACTAAACTTTAAAGATAAAAATTGATTTTAACATTTCAAAAGTATAAAAACATATTTAACTGCAAAAAATCACATACCTCAGGTGGACCAACAACCATAAAGTATAGACCTTTAACTGGATGATTAGCCAAAGCCATTTGCTCCACTGGCCCAATGATGTTTGAGATTGTTGTACTTGAGTTTCTTAAAGTACTGTGTACATATCTAGCTGCAGCCTGGAAACCCCATTTATTAAGATGCAAATTTTCAATTAAATAAACCTATGAATTAGTTTTGACGTATACCAAATAACAAAAAAATAGATTTTTATACTTGTATTTTCATTTACATGTTTGTGTAATTATATTTGGCATAACATAATTGGTTGAGGCAAATATACATGTGACTAGTGATCCTAAAATCAAGGAAGCTTAGATTATGCATAAATAGTAAAATGAAGATCAAGAATAAGTATGAAGAAAATTGATTAAGTCACTCCCTCTCTTTTTGATACTCGATCTCTAGCAGTGTAATAATCTTAAGCATTTGTGATTAGGTTTTTCTTTTATCTTTAGGTTCTAGTATTTCGATTTCCTAAATATATTGATTCAACTTACTATGTTGATTGTAATTCCTTACATTCAATACAATCTATATAATTCTTCTCCATTTCTTAAACCCTAACAATTTGCTTTCACTTTCCCTCAAAGTCAATTCGAAAGTATATATACTCTTGACGAGTATACTTTCAAACACATGTGTTTTTTTTTTCTTCTATAAACAGAGATGAGAAAAGAAGCTCTCTAAACTAGTACTATAAAAATTTGATATTTGGGTAAAACAACATTACATTGTATATATTTTACAACACAAAGAACTTTTTACACATGAGATGACATTCAAATAGATCACATCATTTAAATACGTAATAATATTACTATTTCCTAAAATTCCTAAATAAATTTTTTTATACCTATATGTGTACAACTAATTTATACTATTAGACTATAAAGTCTCCAAGGTGTAGCTCAAGTGGTTGAGGAGCTCAGATACCATAAGGAGTTTGAGAAGGAGCTAGCTACATGATTTAAACTATATGGCTACTAAATAACATACTAACAACTAGGGTTTGCCAATAAAAAAAAAGTTATTGTCAAGTGTATACAAATTATATCTTTTATTTAAAATTTGAAAATCTTTTTTCATTTTTTTAAAAAAAAAAAAAAAAAATCCATTTATATAAAAAGAATGGAAACTCTTCTCAATTAAATTTTTAGACATAGACATAGAAGAATAATGACATTAAATTAAGTCTAACTACCACCAACCTCAGGGCCTCTGAGTGTTTTCACCATATTTAAGAGCGTGCCAGTAAGAGGTGTAACCAAAGAATTTTTCTTCCTGCTGATTTCTTTATGAGCTTCCCAAATAAATTCAAGTGGATTTTCAAATTTTGGATCATTAAGTTCTGGAATTGGTACATGCAAAAATGCAAATTGGTTCCCCCAAGCAGCACCATTATTGTTCTTGCTAACCATTTCCTTAACAGATTTATAACCCTTGATATTTCTTGTATTGAGCAACACCAATGCTGTTGAGTTAGCTTTTCTTGATTCTTTATTAACTTCTAGCATGTATAACCGTATGCCAAAGAAAATTAAGCCAGCAATCACATCATTTATGCTCTGTGAAAAAAATGAGATAAAAAATAATTAATTGAGAATGTAAAATTAATTAATTTTTAAGAATGAATAATGTTACTAGTTTAGTGCTTTTAATTTGAAGAATATTTAATATTTTCTTTACATCTTTTTCCTTTTTACTCCAACAACTTCACCTACAAACTCATCTATGATATGATAGTGCCATAAATTAGTGGATGCAAGGGTAGATGTAAAACAAAACAAAGAGTGTGACAAAAAAGAGAGCATTGATTCCACTCCCAAACTGAACAACTATTATTATGGGTGTAAAAACTAGGCATGTACTATTTTATATACATAGTTTTATACTAACAATTGAAATTCATTTTTTATGTGGGGTGGAATTTCTAATAAAAATGCATAATTATACTCATAATCCATATTATAGCTAATGTATGATTTTGGTCTTCCAAATATTTTTAAACATATGCAGGCCCCAATTGTTATAATCATGTCTCAAAAAAAATGTTATAATTATATTCTTAAATCATTTTCATTTATTTAAAACTCTCAATTCTTATAATCTATTTAGAAATTATAATTTGATACAGTTAAACTGTTTTAAACTTTATCATACAATTTTCACCAATTAAAAAATGAAAATGCACTCAAAATTAAAAAGTCCCAAATTGTTCTCCTTTTAATATCTTGCAATTTTTCAAAAAAACAAAAATAATCATCAAGATTTCTATAAACATTTAACTTCGAAGATTGACAAAAACTAATGAGTTGTGTAAAAGAAAAAGAGTATAATTAGGACCTTTTTTTAGTAATTTTTTATGTAGATAAAATTGACTGCCTCAAATAAAATTTGAGGGACCAAAATCACACATGATCCAGGCTAGATGGTTTAAAAGTATAATAACTAAGCTAAAAAATAAAATAAGTCCATCAATGAGATATTTCACCTACCACTCCAAGTTTTGTTTTCACTTCTTTGATATGCTCCATAGTGAAGGAAACATTTGAGATAGTAATTTGTCTAAGCTTGACATCATCAGCACGTGACCTAATTGGTGTTAGATCATCTTCAATCATGCTACTTTTCAAAATACTCCATCCAAAATCCAACAAAGACCTAAGTGTTGAGGATAAAATAGATGGAAATCTCTTGATAATTGCTTTGGTATTAAAAATTGACTTAGGTTTTTGACTTGATGGTAATGTGAATGGAAGAGAAGGATTATCAGCTCTTTCTAAACATGAAAGAAGTGCACCCATTAGAGAGTAACCATCTCCAAGTGCATGATGAAGTTTGAATACTAAGGTACCAGCTGCATTTTTGGTTGGATATTTAATAATATGTATCTCCCAAAGTGGTCTATCTTGTGGTAAATGTTCCATTGCTATTTTTGACATATAATCATCGAGATATTCATCATAGAATGAGTTGGATGATTTGTCACTTGGAAATTCAGGAACTTTAATATGTTCTTCCAAGTTAACTTCAACTTTCTTCCATTTTTTCTCTCCATCAAATTGGTCCATGATCTATTCAATCAAGTAGTCCATGATTAGTTTTCAAATTTTTCCTAATAATAGGAAAAATTAATTGGTCTAAATAATGAGACACATTCAAACATAAACATTTTTGTTAAAAACATGCACATACATTTGTGGAAAAATAATATTGTTTGTTTAATTTCATCAAAATTATATCATTTGACTAATCATAAGATTACAAATTACAACTCAGCTTTCTAATCAATTGATAATGTCAAAATTGTTAAGTTTGATGTGTTCACTCGAGTCAAACCTAAAACCTTGTAGTGCTTAACACTTCAGCTACCAAAAGTATATAGAACACTAACTCATTAATATTCATAAGGCAAAAATTCGAAACAGAAATGAATGCTGCTTCTGCTGTGGGCCAAAAAGCTCACATGATTTGTATTAATCACATTTAATAATATCTTTGAAGAAAACACATATAATATGATAATGACTCCTTAAGAAAACGTACCTATCAATTTTAATTATTCTTTTCTCTCTCTTTACCCCAATATAATAGCATACATATGAACAAGAGCATGAACCATGCCATATCATTTCCAATTCCAACTATTGGTCCTTGCTAGATCTTGTAGTTTTTATTTTGGTCAAATTAGCATCTTATAATTTTTTAGAGTGGCATCTTATAGTTGAGAACCTCTTTTGGGTGAGTAAGAGAGAGAGAGATGTGAGGTGAGGTCATGCCACCAATAAAAGAAAATTATAATTAAAAAAATTACAATAATATTATGTGTAATAGTATTAGGATGAATGATCTCACAAGTCTCATGTTGCATTTTATTTTTTCATTTCTTTCAAAAAAAGGTATTATATGTGAAGTACCTTTCATTTTTAGAATAAGGGATTTGTATGTGAAGTAATTTGTGAGCTACATTCTATGTTTTAAACTTATTTAGTCTATATAGTTACGCGCATGTTATATCAGATTCACACAAAAAAAATAATTAAAGCTTTAAAAAATAACAATTTAAAAAATATATATTGAAAAAATTTAAAATTTAATGTGACATTATAAATGCCAAAAAGAACACACATTCCACATGATGAGTCGTTTTTGAACTATTATATTCATTTAATACAGATTTAGCCAACATGGTAAACATGAAGTATAGATCTGCAAAGCAAAGTACTACTCCAAAGTTCATAATTTCTCTATAAACAAGTTTTTGTTTTAAACAAAGCACACACATAAACAATATTGAGATATTTGAACCTAAAACATAATATTAAGATGTATAAAGAGATATTAAAATGTGCCAAAAAATAAATAAAGGATGTGACTGAAGTTAATACTACTCAATAATAAACATATTAAATATACATAAAAATATATTTTAAAATAAAAGAAATATATTACCATGATGGAGGAGAAACGTGTGTTAATGGGAAGGAAGATATCTTGAAGCAATTCAAAGGTAGAAATGTGTGTTAATGGAATTGAAAATTCTAAAACACCTAAAATGTATATGCAAAGGGCAGAACTGTTCAAATATTGTCCTGTGGGACTCACTGGCTCTGTAATTTCTTCTTCAAACCCTTCCATATTTTTCTTTCACTATTTAACTATATAAATAAAATATAAAAAAATATTACTAAGCTAGATGAATGAGTTTTGTGCTGTTGAAATTTGAGTTGGTGTGTTGGGGTAGATATATACAATGGGAAGCAAGAGAGAGAAGGGAGAGTATTCTTGGCATTAATTAATACTAAGGGTTGTTTGCCCTTATTTAATGGTCACACAGCTTTCATCCCTACCCTTGGCGGTTTCTTAATGTACTTGCACTGGTGCAGGGAAATTGCAGATTTTCTGGTAGATCCAGCTTTGAATAAATATACATCTCTTTTTGACAAAGCATTCAATATATACCTAATATGTATTGTGTTTAATTTTGATAATTTTGTGTTAATCCTCCGATTTCTCAGCAAATGAGTTATAGTAATATGGAGTTCGATTGAGAGTAAATAAAGTTTGGTCAAGAATTTATCAATTCAAAAATTGAATTGGGATTCTATCAAATGATTCGTTTTTCGATGGAGTTCAATCACTTGGTTAATCGCTGTAATGTTTAAATTATTGAAAAAAAATTAGATTTGTTGGATTTATAAGGCTAGACTAGATGTAAGATTCAAGAGAAAACATTGATAAATCTACTTGCATATTACTTACCAACCAACAAGGCCATTACATATTTACTCTATCCGTTTCAAAATACATGTCGCAATCAACCACTTCACACATGTCAATGCACAACTTTGACTGTTAATATCTTTAATTATCTAAAGTAAAAAAATTATAAAAATTTAATATTTTGTAAATTTTTATCGAAGCAAATCGAACAATATCTTACATGGTAATATTTGGATTTATATGTTAGTTAAAAAGTATGATCAAAGCAAGTCATGTAAACAAGGTACATTGCAAAAATATAACATGTATTTTGAAATGGATGAAGTATATATACGGTAGAAGCTGAGCTCGTGTCATTATGAGTAAATTACTTATTAACTAGATCAACTTTTACTGGTTTTTTCTATTAGTCATTCTTTCCCGCAATATAAGATTTAATTAAACAAAATTAACTTGATTCCTAAACTATCAATATCTCATCATTTAATCCATAAACAATTTTTTTTTTAAGAAATCAAAATGGATTATATTAACAATAACAAGCTATCCCTTCAACACAAGATGTGCCAAAGCGGATAGACCAAAGTTTACAACAAGCGATCAAAACAAAAAGCTAACAAAACACTAAACAACACCCAAGCATAACGTTGGATTTTGGCACCAATCATAAAACTGATAAGTGCACACTGCAATTTTTGCCTTATGCCACCAGAATGAAAGGTGTTTTATATTTTCTAGAAGTTGAAGATTAGTGTTCTCCTTACCCTGGAAAATTCTATGATTTCTCTCCTTCCAGATGACCCATGATGTCGCAAACCACATCATATTCATGAAAGATCTCTGCGTATTTGCATAACCTGCTGCTGAACCAAACTGCACGAAATGTTCCAAAGTATTAGACGGAAAAGTTGTGTATACCCCTAACCACTTCAGAACCATTTCCCAAACCTGGCCAAAGAAACTGCAATTTAAGAATAAATGATCATTTGTCTCTTGCATTCCACACCCACCAGCGCACATTTGAATTTTGATCCTCATAATGAACTATCCCCCGCCGAAATAAATTATCCTTAGTAGGCAGTCTATTCCGAAAGAGACGCCACACAAAAATAGAGACTTTTAAGAGGGACGTCCTTCCTCCAAAGGATGTCATCAGATATGAAAGAACCACCAGGATTGAAAGGTGTACCACCCGTAAGAGTACGGTAAGCCCCTTTAACTGTATAACCTGTCAACAGGTCTGGAATCCATGCAGGGGCGGTTGGCTTCATAGCCATGGGGTAGCATTGGCTACCCCAAATGAAGATTTTTATTTTAATAATTGGTATAGTTTTTATATGTAGCTACCCCATTAATATATTGTTTGGCTACTCCAAACAATTTTGTTGGTTTAAAGGGAGATGATATCGCACAAATATTAAGAATATATTTAGTTTAGTGTCAATTATAGACAAATTTAAGTTCTTACAAGTCCATAAAACTCAACTTTTATAAATAAATATTGTTTAACTTTTATTTTCTTCGTTGTCGTTTCAATAAATATAAGTAAAAATTATTGTAAATTTATTTTACTTATTGATTAAGTTTAATATATTAGTTTTAAAAATATATTTTATTTTTTCTTTATATTTGGCCCCCTCGTAAAAATTGTACGAGCTTCACCGCTGAATCCATGTCCAAACGTCATTAATGTTAGCCTGCAAAGAAACAGTCAGTAATAAAGTCTTACACTCCACTACCAGCTCCTCCTCCCACACTCATAACCTCCTTCTCCACTTCCACGCCTCTCCTCCCACATCCCACCCCAAATCATTCATTTGCGCAACTGTTAATAATTTATTTTTTGATAAATCAAACAACCTGCGGAAACGAACTATTAGGGGCACATCACCTACCCACCTATCCAACCAAAACAAGGTATTTAATCCATTTCCAATTTTAAGACTAACGTTGTCTGCATACCAATTGCTCAACGCCTCTCCACAACCGTCACAAATTCTAACTATCTCCCTCCACCAAACAGACCCATCTCACCCTCCTGCCTGCAAGCACCCACCCTCCAGGCCATATCTCACGGCCAAAATTTTAAACCACATGCCCTCTCTATCAGTCACCTACCTCCAACACCACTTCCCTAACAACGCTACATTAAATTCCCTAAGTCTCCTTACCCCCAAACCTCGAACCCCCTTATCCAAACAAACACAAACGGTATCCCAATCAATCCAAGAGATTTTTCTATTATACTCACACCCACCTCAAAAAAACGAAGTAAAAGAGAAACGATAGAGGAGATGATATCTGAGGGAGCTTTGAAGAAGGAAAGAGCATAGACATGAAGCGAGATCAGGACAGACTTTAGAAGAACAAGACGACCACCAAAAGATAAATGTTTACTCTTCGAACCAGACAGACGCGGTTTGATATGATTCACAACAGGGTCCCAAAAATTCAAACAACGGGATTCCCTCCAGGGAGGCCAAGATAGACAAGGATGACACTTTGCAATTTAACACAGTCGCCGCTTCAAGTAACCAAGACCAACTGACATTGACACCCACCAATTCACTAACTATTAAAATCAACTAAAAATGTCTGAACTATATATTCTATCATGTAATTATTTAGTCTCCGTTATATAAAACTTGTTTTTCATGATAACTTAAGGGCTTAATTGATGTAATTTTCATAGTATAGGAACCTTTGAGTTGATTTTAATAATTTAAAAACTAAATTGGTAAGATATTGGAAATTTAAGAATAAAATTGATTTATTATGCAACATGAAGCAATAAATAATAATAAAATACTAATGTTTTTTTTTCTTCGTAATTTCTATTTTTCATCTCATTAATGAAAAATAAATTTATAAAATAAGTCGTAGTTTTTTTTTTTTTTTTAATAATTTTTATTTTTTATTTTATTAAAAAAAAAAAAATTTAAAAAAAAAATTTTTATTTTTTTTTTTTTTTTTTACAGTAGTAAGTCATAGTTCTTATAAAATCAACCAAATTAACTATATATATTTTTTTTAATTCGTGCGTCGTTCCTTTAAGTGATTTATATTGTGGGACATAGTCTCAAAGGAATGCATCCTTTTTAAATATGATATTTTCTTCTTTTTTAGTGTTTGGGGTTCGAAACTCATTTTTTGGTGGTGTCCGAATTCGAACCCTTAACTTTGCATATATTATACATTGTCTTTACCAACTGAGCTAAGCTCACGGGAACATATAATATTTTCTTTTAAAACAAGTTGTATCATTTTCTATTAAATTTCGAATTAGATTAATAATTTTTTTTACTAATATTTGTTTTAAATAGGTTGTAGCGGATTCGGCCCTTGTCTATGAAAAAAAATTATTTAGAGGGAGATCTATTATACTCTCTTCGTCTCACAATAATTGCCTCTTTACCATTTTTTCTTTTTCTCAAAATGATTGTCACTTTAGAATATTAATGTAGCATTTATTATTTTTTTCCATTAGCATGCCCTTATTTATTGAATTTCATTCAACTTAAGTACTTAACTTCTCCACTAACTACAATTAATAAGGATGTTTTAGTAAATGATATTAATTTTACCATCAAAATCAACACAATTAATCATTTCCTTAATAATCGTGCATAAACTATAAACGACTACTCCCTTCGGTTTCAAATATAAGAAAAAAATTCCTTTTTTAGATTCATTGAATAATTAATGTATCTGCTTTACAATGTAGACCAGATACATTAACTATTTAATGAACCTAAAAAATGAATCTTTTCTTATATTTGAGATCTTAGGAAGTATTATTTAGAGACAAAGAGAGTATTATATATTCCATAAGTTTTCTCGACAGAGATTTATCAATATTAAATCACAATAAAGTTTTGTATCAAAAACATATAGTAACAAAAAAAAACACCCAAGTAATTAATGCAACACAAATTTAATAACCGGGTCACATAAGTACTTAACATGCAACTCATACATAAAAGAGATTTAATAAAGGGATCAAATGTCCCGTGTACACCCCACTCATACATAAGTATTTAAGAGTGATTATTATATGCAGGGGTCGGAGTTCGAACCTCGGACATCCCACTTATTCACCTTATAAGGTGAATTCTAGCCACTTGGGTACCTGACAAAAAAATAAAAAAAATAAAGGGATCAAATTGATTGTCATTTTACAATTTTAAGGATGATTTTGACTATACGTAATTTTCACGGCTAAAATAACCGATGATTAGTAATTTTAGAGTTAATACCAATTTCCAAGTAACATACACAATTTCAAGTTTCAATAACATTAAAAACAACATTTTTTCAAGTTTCAATAAGTAACATACACAATTTTCAAGTAAATGTTTCTCGTAATTTTAAAACTAAATTGGAGGTTATTTTTTAGAGGAATATTTGTGGGATTAATGGTCTGTTTTGTGGGATTAACATTTCTCGTAATTTTAAAACTAAATTGGAGGTTATTTTTAAACTAGGAAAGAGGAATATTGCAAGTTATCAACTCTTGACCTTCATCATTAGTTGGTTAACATTTAATGTTTCTGGTATGAACCACATAGTTGTGTTCTTTCTTTGTTGTTTTCGTGTTCATGTTCGTTGTTAGTAAATTCTCCATCTGTTCCTTTATGTAATTGTATTTTTCACATTTTTAAAAAAAAATTGTCAGTGTAATTAATGGTCTGATTTGTGTGTTAATATTACCAAATTGTGTTTTGTTTGTATGTGTATTAAATTTAATTTTTCATATTTCAAGACAAGTTATTAGTATTAATTAGGGGTATGTTTAGGAAATAAATAATAAATGCATCTCATAATTTGAAAAGGAGTTTACATTCAGGGACAAAAATAAAGTCAAATAGAGACTTAGATATAGAGTTGGAGGGAGTAACTTTTGTTATACTCCGAGTTTTCCCTTGCACTCATAGGCGATTTCAGCGCCCGGCAACCCTGGGCACGCGCCCGGGCTCCGACCTAATTTTTTTGCAATTTCTTATGTAAATTCCTCTGATTTTTTTTATATAAACCTCTATAAATTTGACAATTTCTTTAGATTTTTTTAATATTTGCTTGCAATTTCTTATGTAAACCCTTATAAATGTTTTGCAATTTTTTTTGCCCATACTTTATAATAATCCTGACTTTGCCACTGCTTGCACTTCTTGTGCAGAGTTTCCCTTTACACTCCTCGTGTTAGAGATGATATTTTTGGTGGTATGTAATTTTATTTTGTCTTGTTAAAAAAATCGTAAATAAAAACATGATGACGGTGACATATATAATCTTTTCAACTATTTTATGAACCATTTCTAGTGTTTCACTCTCATTCTTAAAGTACATTTGTAAATGTTACCCTTTAGTCACTTTCCACCGTTTTATAAATCTCAATTTTAGCAACTTTAGCGGTGCTGCACTATCTATTTTTTTCTTTCATCATCAAGTATTGTTAGTATACTATTAGAGGAGAAAGATTAATATTAGCAACATGGATCGAATCTTGGACCTCCTTCTTATACGTCTTCAGTGTTCCAACCCTTTAATCATTGATCTAGACTACACATTAATGTATTGTTAGTACGTGACTTTGACTATGATAACATGAATTTAGAAATTTTTCATGTTAACTTGTATCCTTAAGGGTGTGTTTGGATGGAGGGTTTAGAAGGAAAATGGAGGAGAGGGTTTACTTTTCTTTTTTAAATTACGGACATTATAAAATGATATTTAGAAAATTGAATTAACAACATGATAAATGATAAATGATCATATAATACTTCAAAAACACTTAATTTATTTTAAAAAAACATTTTACGTTGTTCGTAATTTAAAAAATAAAAGTGAGCCATCCTCTCCCTTTCCCTCCTAAACACTCAATTCAAACACATTGTAAGACACATGTTAAGGATTCCATAAATGGTAAATATTTATTACAAAACATTAATTTTCAATCTCTAAAAGGATAATTTTGCACAACTTTTTAGAAAAAATTTCCACTTGAAAATTCTGTTTTAGCGACGGCACGAATCCGTCGCAAAGGTTAACTTTATACAAATCGTCACAAAATTGGTCACTATTTGCGACGGAATTCTACACCTCACTAAAATCCGTTGCTAAAAGCGGATTTTTTAGTAGTATGCCCTAAGGCTACAAGTTAGCATTTGCCTTTAAAAAATTATAAATTAGACCTCCTTAATGTCTTTGGTGTTCCAACCCTTTAGTCACAAATTTAGTACATCATCATGTATTGTTAGTACATCATCATGGTGTCGTTGACTATGATAACATGAATGTAGAAAATTAATTTCTCTGTTTTTTTTTTCTTTTGATGTTTTAGGGATTCAACTATATTCTAAAATATTTGATATTTTAGTATATTTAATATTTTTTTTTTCAAAGTTTTCCCTTGTTGAAAAAACACTATAAAACTATTAGAGTTTGTGATCATTGACTTATCACATGTGAATTTAATTACAATAAGGACATTTGAGTCCAAAAAATACAAATATTTATGCACTTTAATTATTAATTAAGACTTGTGCCAAAAGTTAAAACATCAAAAGATAAAAAACGGAGGGAGTATAAATAAGACGTCCTTCTTAAATGTCCTCGGTGTTCCAACCCTTTAGTCACAAATTTAGTACAACATCGTGTATTGTTGTGAAAACCTATTCAAATTTAATAAATTTGGTGGTTAGATACGCAAGGAAACGCCTCTAACTCTAATGTTTTTGGTGTGAAATGGTTTGTTCATTTATTGATGATTGGACTCGAGTAACTTAATTTTTCTTGATGAAAAAGATGTTTAATTATTCATAAAAAATAAATGTGTGTTGCTTTGATACATCTTATATTATTTGAAGGGGCGAACACTATATTTGCATACTCCATCTGGTTGCATTTATAAATAACTTTTGCATTTTGAGATTTATTAAATAAACAATATATCTGAACTATATTATATTTTAAATACATCAATTATTTAATAAATCTAAAAAAAACAAAAATTGTTTATAAATGTGACCGAATAGAGTACAATGTAATAAGTAGTATTATATGGTTATATATGAGTGGCTAACGCCCCTTTTTCCATATACTTGCGTGTACTTTAGCTATAAGCACAACCAATGAAATTACACTTTGTTCTTCAAACATTCATAAAGAAAAGAACTGAATGTACTTCTTATTTATGTTGATGATATTATAGTTACAACACAAAATGATTTGATTGAGAGACAATTCGACAATTCAAATATTTCCCGAGAATTGATATAGCCTACTCAAAACAAGAGGATTTATCTCTTAGACAAATTATGTGTTTAACCAGATTTTTTGGGTTAACCCAACCCATGAACACCCCTAATTTTTGGAATCATGTTGATCATCTACCCTCCTTCCAAAATTTGCTTATGTTTACTTATATTTTAGACGAAATATATTAATTTTATTTGATTCACTTTTACTTATACATCCTCCGATCACTATTATAAACAAAAATGAACATTTTAGATTCATTCATTAAATAATATATGTGGTCTATAATAAAGACCGTATACATCATTAATTGAATGAACCTAAAATATAAATTTTTGCTTATAATAGTGACCGAAGAGTGTATTTTGTTACGGAAAGCAGCTCGTGTAGTTTATCTATGGCGGTATCTTTCTAGCTTCTTAAAAATACCACTCCCTCCGTTCCAGTTTAACCGAGTCAGTTGACCATTTCACACAGATTAAAAGTTGTGAAAGTAATATTAATTAGAGTTATAATTGAAAAAAAAAAAATTAATGTTGTATTGAAAAGTGAAATGAGTCAATTTTCTTGAAACAATATTTATTTTACAAATGACTCGATTATTATGGGACGAAGGAAGTAGATGCTCTAGCCCTTGATGGTGATGGAGGAACTACAATGAGAATTCAAACAACAATGGATAAACAGAATGCATATTAGATGGTCAGTTGGTGACATGAATTTTATGGACTGCCACCTTTTACGAACTTTATTTGAGAATCACATGCACTTCATATGCAAGGCCAATGAAAATTGATTAGTGGTCATGATGGTCGTGGAGTTTACAGTATACATATTTTGGTGGTGCACTGTTTATTGTTCTTAATTAGATTGATGTTTAGGTGACACTTTGATCCCTCTCATTGCTTGCATTGGTCAACAGCACAGAAAGTCATTGTTTTTCATTTTGTTCAATGAGTTACTGTGTTGTTTGTTTGATCGTGAATCATTACGTGAGCAGTACTGTTGTGTTGAATGAATCAAACATTAATTAAAAATAGAGTATTGTTAACACAACTCAGTCTAACCCTAATTTTACTAGGGTTATGCTATCAAATGCTCTAACGATAATTATTAAAGATTCAAAAAAGTAAATATAAAATTTTAGGTAGAAAAAATTGTTTTTAAAAATTTCAATAAATTGAATACACAATTTTTAAATTTTTTATTTTAGGGTTTTTTTTTTTTTGAAATTCTTTTATTTTAGGGTTCTTAACAGGTATTTTAAGAGCACTTATATTTCCATTTTATTATTGGATGAAGTCCATGATCCACATTTTTGAAAATGGATTTCTGACAAAGTAGTTGAGATACATGTATGTTTCACTATAATAAAAAAAAATTAACGTTAAGGTGATTGAACATTGTTCGTACTTCTCGTTAAAATATATTAAAAATAGGTTTAATTGCCCTTTTAACCTCTCAAGTTTTATAATTGCTTGATTTTGGTATCCAAAGTTTAATATGAGCAATTTAGCTTCTTAAAAAAAAAAAAAAGTTTAAAATGAGCAATTTTAACTCTTCAACTTTGTCCTTTTTGCACTTACTAATCCTCCATGCATAGTTTTTCATTTATAGAAACTGAAATAGGTCTCTTTAAGTTTTGTTCAGAATGTGATTAAGTTGCACGGCATATATGAACTGAACTTCTCTATTTGGAATTGTGTATTTTCTATGCTTAATTTTGAGTCTTTTCTTACTTGTTTGAGGAATTGTGATTAACTTGTTTTAATGACAAGAGTTTACCAGAGAATGCTTAAGTCAATTGAAACCTCATAGTTACGGGGTTTGTATACTTTATGGCATTCATTAGTTATTTGAATGTATATGATCATTGTGTCATTATTGGACTAATTTTAAACCATGCTTAATAATGAGGCATACTGATCATGTTATGGTTCCATTCCCATGTTTAGTAGTTATTGCATTGGCATGAATTTCTCCCACCATACAAACATAATATGCATGGGACTAGTAAGTGAAAATGAGCCAAAGTTGAGGGGTCAAAATTACTCATTTTAAATTTGGGGACCAAAATCCCATAATTGTATAATTTAGGGAGCTGTGATTAATCCTTAAAAATATTTTTTTAAACAATATTAATTGTTATGTTAGAACTTAAACCTTGGACCTTCAACTTCATAACTCTTATCTAAATTCAGTTGAGCTATATATCAAACCACCTTGTATTAAAAATATTTTAATATTGACTTATCACACTTTTGGCTACTAAGTTCGACAATTGTATGATTTTGATCCTTAAGTTTAAAATACGAGACACTTACCCTCTTTTGCACTTATTAATCTCTCATGCATATTTTTACCAATTTAAACAAAAAAATGCTTACATGTTAAATTTTAACCATGCCTCTTGTGTTTGCCAACGTAAAAGATAACATTTAAAAAAAAAAAAGTGAATAATCACTCCTTTTTGGTGGACCTTACATATATTATGCATTGTTCTTATCAACTGTATTAAGCTCACATGGAAAAAAGTGAATAATCACTCTATTCAATCCTCCTCTTCATCCCCTTCCACGTTAAATCTCATTTTTTTTGGTTTAATTCGTTTTTGATTATGTATTTCATTTAGCTTTTTATTAAGTGTAAATGTTTGCTTTTTATTTCATCTTTTATTTTGATTTATCTTTTCATTTAGTTATTTAATTCTTTCAAAAAATACATTTGATGGTATACACAATCTATAATATTTTATTTTTATTTTTTGCAAAATTAAATATCATTACTGCAAGAAACTGTGATATTTAATTTTTTATGAGTAGGTCCATGGTGCTGTACATAATTACCTTAAATCAGTGCTTTTTTCTTTCTTTCTAACTCTCATGCATATAGTGAATGCTAAAGATGGATGGTAAAGTCGGTGGCTAAAATCTGATTGGAAGAGAGATGAAAACTGGACTGGGGAATTGAACAACTTTGGATTATTGTCGCATGTGTTTACTTATAATTGAAAAATGATATTAAGTTTTTTTTTTATTTCTTTTAATGTATATATCACAGTATTGAGTAAATAGACAATTACCTCCTTGAAATTGTAAGTTTCGTCAATTATTCCCCTGAAATTAACAAAACTTCAATTACCTCCTGAAATTGCACAACGTTAATCAATTTACCCCTTCTGTCAAATTCTTCTGTTAGCCAACATGACGTTTTGCAAATACCCCCTGAAGTTTTACACTTATGTGCAAAATGCCCCCTAAATTTGAAATTTTATATTTTTCTTTTTTTCTTTTTTTTTATCATTGACTCAAAATACCACTTGGAATAAAACCACCACTTGGAGCAGAAGCAGCATTTGCAGGATCACATAAAAACACTTGTTTAGCTTGACTTTGAAGTCCATTGATTCCAAGCATTAACAAGATTGTTAGTGTTCCAATTTGAGTATTGACATCGAGGATTATTATAAAACTGAACCCAAACATAAGCAAATAAACCAGTATTAATAACTGAATCCAAATAAGCATCAGGGAAGGACATTGTGGTGCTGCAGACAAATAAACTTTCTTCTGTGAACTAAACCCATCAAGTGCTTTTGCAAGTTCATCCCAATATTGATCATCACCAGCTTCAATATAAAAAACGAGTTGATGCCTTTGCTTTGACAAGTTTAGATATCTTTACTAAAGTTTGTGCAGCCATTTGTGGATGGATCATGGATTACAATGGCCTGCAAGGTTTAGTTGTGGATTTTGGCCATTGCCAAAGTGGATAGAAAAGCTATGTTTACAAATTGGTAGTTGTTTGTGTTACAAGCATCTGCTAAGGAGCCTTCATTTCCATTTTGAAGGATGCTGCCATCTTTTGAGTAAGTATAAGAAGAAGAAAAAATATAAATTTTCAAGTTCAAGAGACATTTTGCACATAAGTGTAAAACTTTAGGAGGTATTTGCAAAAAGTCATTGACTAACAGAAGAATTTGACGGATGAGATAAATTGATTAACGTTGTGTAATTTCATGGGGGTAATTGAAGTTTTGTTAATTTCAGGAGGTAATTGACGAAACTTACAATTTCAGGAAGGTAATTGCCTATTTACTCTGCATGTATTCAATTTCACCTACTATCCTTGAAGAAATATGGATAATTTACTTAAACAACCAACAAGAAATAGTCACATAACCAAATTTACAAACTAATTTTTACCCTATTTGCAAGCTGTATCCTCTTCTTCAGTTCTCTCGGAGAGAAAAGTTAAAATATGAAGCTGAACTTTGGAGGGATCTCAAAAGTTTGGGAAAATAAAAGACCATGAAAATTCAATGGTGGAAGAAAAATAGTCAGCAATGAAGTAAAAATGTCATAGTAGTTTTAGTGATTGTGAATGAGCTAACTATCTACAAAGAAAAAGTGGAGGGGTTGTTTTAGTTTCGATTTAGTGGATGTGCTTGTGTTATTTAAGAAGTCTTTGAGGGAGACATAAAACAAAAACAAACCCAGTGTGTAATTTGGCCAACGAAATGAAATTGGTCTAGATTGTCCAAAGGACTATAGTCAATAATCCACACCCCGAACATAGTCCCAATACCAGCTAAAGTCCTTGGATTAGCCGATCCTTTAATCGGATACCGAATTTGCACAAAAAAAAAGGATTTGTATGAAGAATGATTTGATGCACATGAATAATGATTCAAATCATCATCAAGATACATGATCCTTATGAAGAATGATTCAAATTGTTAATGTTGTATTCCAAATCGCAATAGATAGAAAATCTGATTTTGAAAATCAAAACTAAGATTTGAATCACAAAATACTTTTTTTTTAGCATGATTCAAATCATCGCATACAAAAACTTTTGAAAAATCATGCTCTTATTCGAATCACATTATGTCATGATCACAATTGTTCAAATGGTAATAAAGATATCATTGTTAAATCAACTTTCCAACCCATATTTTATTCTAAAACGTTTTTCAACCAATGTTTTTATGCAATAAATAATTTTAAAAAAAATCATAATATGACATGATCTTAATAGAAACATCACTCGAAATGCAAAAAAAATATAAATCTTATACAAGACTTCACTTACAAAAGCTAAGTTATGTATGACGATAATTAATTTTGATTATTCTTGTAAAGTATAAGTTATTTTTATCCTGATTAATATTCGGAGTTCGAACTTCAACCTTTGCATATCACAATGTTCTTAATAACTGAATTATGCTCAAGGACCGACAATATATACCCTTTTTTATTTATGAAAAAATCAATCTTATTTCTAATAATACTTTCATTTTGTCAAGAAAATTGCTTTCCAAAAAATTAAGTTTGATGAAAAAAAAATATGGGCCTTGTTTGAAATTGAGCCCAAAATAGACCAAGCCCAATAAACAAAAACAACCTCAAAAAAAAAAAAA
>Ga0228710_1005741_pt1 | contig 19150 bp, 13 predicted proteins | sample MedpolnodulmetaG_FD_177995 | JGI IMG/M metagenome (GOLD analysis project Ga0228710, IMG submission 177995) | Root nodule microbial communities from Medicago polymorpha collected in Santa Monica, California, United States - pink nodules | ecosystem: Host-associated > Plants > Roots > Nodule...
TTCTTCCCATAATCAGATAACTGCTCTTCCCCTCAAACCATCAAATTTGTAAATCAAATTACATGAACCCTAAAATTAAAATAAAAAAAATTCTTCTTCTTCAAACACCAATTCCCCTTTTTCAGTCCAAGATCAGACGGTAGAGTAGAAATCAAAATCATCAAATTGAATGCTCTTAAACTCAATTTTCAGACCAATCAAAGTTTTGGTGATAATAATCGATGTTATAATTTAGACTTTCTTACAAAACATGTAATGTAAGCTCTTAAACTCAATTTTCTAGCGGACAAGAAGAAGCAGTCATATTCATGGAAATTGGAGAGGGCGTTCAATCAAACTTCTAACTTTCGAACGGGAGGTGGCTTTCTGATCAAAGTTGTTTGCTCAAATGAATAAGCAATTTCAATCAACTTCGGCTCTGACCCTTTCAAACCTCCAAAGCAAATTCCAAATGGTTGATCCTTTTCATATCCTGCTGGAACAATCACTCCAGGGTAACCTCCAATGGTCTAAATTGAGTTTAAGAATTTTAAGTAATTCCCATGAGCTATTCATCTGGTCTACATTTTAAGTAATTTCTTAAACTGGAAATTTCTTAAACAATTTCTTAAACAATTTTGTGTGAAAAGGAATTAATTGATTTGTAATGGTTTGGTTCGGTTCGTAACAATTAATTACGGTTAACAACGGGTGAAACCATTGTAGGATATGATTGAATGTGAGCAGTTCTACATGATCCCTCTTTTAATTTAAATAAATCTGAACCACCTATTTAATCTATTGGTGTTTTTCTCGTGGTTCACCGGTGAGGGACCTAATTGGACCCTCACCCTAGAATCCACCTTATATATAATCTTTGTCAAAAACATGAACATATATAATTATTTCAAAAATAAAATATAAACATATATAATTATTAAGCTCAAATATTTTATTTAAAACTCATAATAACTATGAAATTATGTTTGTTGGATATTTATTTTTTATTCTATGTGTTATTATTTTAGATTTTGGAGTGACTGAGTCACCGGTTCAATCTGATTAAATACATATACAAATTTAATCTAAACATCGGGTTATCTTACCGAGTCATCCGGTTTGAACCGATTCAGTCATGGGGTTCAACCAGTGACCCGATGGTTCGACCATCGACTCAATGACCCAGTACCTATGCCGAGTCGATGACCGAGCTGAGTTTTAAAACTATGTAATAAACAACTAGCTTTGGGGCTCACACCTTTACTTCATTTTTTTCGGTTACCATGATATTGGTACGAAATTTCTACCACCGTTTTTTTTACTATGATATTGGTACGAAATTTCTACTATCGTTTAGCCGTGACTAATCAATGTCGGGAACCTATGGGGCACACAAGGTCGATTCTCCCCTCCCAACCGCATACGCATGAGCCATAAATCAAACTTCTAACCACATGCTTAAGGGATCCAAATCTCTTTACCACTTGGATCAATCCATTGTTGATACACCTTTACTTCATTTAACTATGGCCGTTCATACAAATTTGTTTTCATATATTATTTGTTTTAGCCACTCCGTTTCTCTCACTTTTTAAATAAAAACACACACACACACACACACACATATATATATATATATGACTAATTCGTTGATTTGTGTAATCTAATACATATTAACATTAGAGAAATAATTCGTATACTTTTATTGTGTTTTTATTCTTTCTCTTATTATTTATATATCTCTATTGTTTATGACCAATAAAATAAAGAAAAAAATTATCCTAAAAATTGTCACAAAATATTGTATAAATATCATCACTTTAAACATTATGTGTTGATATGATAAGTGTATAGCCTATAGGATGGGCTGCGAAATTCTGTCTCTGTCGTAAAGTGGTATTTTTAATTGATTCGGGAGCCGAAAATGAAGAATTTTATTGTGAAATACTAAGAAAAATAACTTTGTTTTCTAAATACTTTTTTTTATACTGTACTTTTGTAAAAGACTATAAATGGTGTAAAATAAGAAAAATAATTATAAAATCTAAAAGTTTGGCTTGAGTTTTGGGCAATTGGTTTTGAATTACGTAAAACAAATCTAAATATATATTGATTGAGTTTAATTAGTTTAGTTTGGATCCAAACATCGGAAAAAAACCATTAATGTTTTTGGTCTCAATCTTTAAGTTCATGGGTCATTGATTTGATTCTTACACTTCTAGAGACAAAAACGTGTTGGTCGGATGAGAGAATGATCGTGGGGTGGATGTAGCATCCCAGATGACTTTAAGCATTGCAGACCGACCCTACAAATCAACACGAGTCTTTTCAGTGTGTTTTGTCCTCACTCGCACGCTTATCGGAAAACTCCATAGTAGATCACCCATCCAAAGACTACTCCAAGTCAAGCACAGTAAATTGTGGAGTTCTTATGGAATGGGCTACCAAAAAGAAGATGCATCCTGTTGATATAGGTAGTACTAAACAATTCTTATAAGCCTTCCTTCAACCATGCAGTCTCAAACCTACACGGCCTTGGGATCCCTCTCATTGCGGTGTGATTTGGTTTGTCTAGAAGCTGTCGGGAGCCGCTCATTATCGTGCCTTGTGCATCGGTGACCACTCCCCGCTCTCGTCAGCCTTGGGTGTTACATGCCCACCAGCTTCCGCTTGGTTCTTCCATGAACCACACCGTACTAGGCGAGTCTGCTATGATATCATTTGTAACATCCATGACGACTTTAAGCATTGCCGACTGACCCTACAAATCAACACGAGTCTATTCAGCGTGTTTTGTCCTCACTCACACGCTTACCTGGAAACTTCCCAGTAGGTCACCCATCCAAAGACTACTCCAAGTCAAGCACACTTAACTGTGGAGTTCTTATGGAATGGGCTACCAAAAAGAAGATGCATCATGTAAGACCCAAGGCTGACGAGGGCGGGGAGTGGTCCCCGATGCACAAGGCAAGACAATGAGCGGCTCCCGGCAGCTTCTAGACGAACCAAATCACATTGGAATAAGAGGGATCCTGAGGCCGTGTAGGTATGGGACTACGTGGTTGAAGGAAGGCTTATAAGAATTATTTTGTACTACCTATATCAACAAGATGCATCTTCTTTTTGGTAGCTCATTCCATAAGAACTCCATAGTTAAGTGTGATTGACTTTGAGCAATTTTGGGATGGGTGACCTTCTGCGAAGTTTCCCAGAATATGTGCGAGTGAGGACAAAACACGCTGAAAAGACTCGTGTTGATTTGTGGGGTCAGTTAGCAATCCTATCAGGAGTCTGTGATGTTACAAGTGGTATCAGAGCATACCTCTCCCAATACGATGTGGTTCGGGGACGAACCAAGCAGAAGCTGGTGGGCATGTAAGACCCAAGGCTGACGAGGGCGGGGAGTGCTCGTCGGCGCACAAGGCATGACAATGAGCGGCTCCTGACAACTTTTAGATGAACCAAATCACATCAGAATGAGAGGGATCTTGAGGCTGTGTAGGTATGGGACTACATGGTTGAAGGAATGCTTATAAGAATTGTTTGGTACTACCTATATCAATAAGATGCATCTTTTTTTCAATAGCTCATTCCATAAGAACTTTATAGTTAAGTGTGCTTGACTTCGCGCATTCAAATAACTTGTCCTATCTTCTATCTCCCTCTTCCTCTTAAAAAGCAACTCCTTATCAAAATAGGTCTTTTTGAAGTAGTCTTTACAGTTTTTGCAGTTGAGATGGGTCGTGAACAACACGATCACACTGAGTTCGTGAGTTTATGTGACTTCTTGAAATGTCCCCAAGTTGAATTGCTAGTTGATTGAAAACTTCACGTGGAAGAGGTGGTATTGAGGAGGATGACTCCACCCAATGCGGGATGAATCAGAAATCCCATATCGTTTGTAGATCGGTTTTAATCTCACCTTCCAATAGTTTCTCTACTTGATGGAGGTCTTCTTCTAAGCTCACGAGGGTTAGCTAAGGAAGGACATTTATCCTTAGATATTCGTCCAAATCTTCATTTGGGACAACTTCTAGTGTAGGAAATAGATGGGTTATAGCCTATAAAAAGTAAAGAATAAAGTTAGAATCAGGAACAGCATATTTCAAAGCAAAAGGATCATTAGTTGAACTTACCCTCTCAAATACTTCTCATGAGGATTATGGTGGTGAGATCATGACTCTTCTCTTGTAATGGTATGGATTCAAATTCTTTAGATGAAAGAGAAAACTCGATGGCAAGAGAATAAGATTCCACAAGAACCAGTTGACTAAAGAGAAGCGTAATTACCTATATAGTTGGTTTTGATCTAGCCGGAGAAGCTTGAGCTTTAGTTGGCCTTTTCTTTGAGGAGACAAGATTAAGAGAGTTTATGGTATCGAAAATGTGAATGGCATTAGACCTCTTCGTCCTTTTGTGAATGAGAGGCATCTCATCCTCTTCCACCACAACAGAGACATGTGCCTTACCCTAATTGGGATCACTTCGGTTGGCGCTAGAAGCAGCTTGGCTCTAATTGCTAGGTTTGTAAATAGCAAGAGAGGTTACCTTGGCATGAAAAATTTGTCTTGATATAGCCTTACTAGTTTTCGTCTTTTGTAGACGAAGTTTTTCAACTTCATCAAATATACAATATTTTACTGAAGGCCATAAATTAACAAAAACAATAGGTTTACTAGGGAGATTCTCAAAAGGCACTAGCCAAAAGGCTTGAATTTTGTTCCAACACAGGCTAGAAAGATGAGTGAACTCCTCATGATCCAAGACAAGTCGAGAGATCATCGAAATTACAGAGTCATACCCAAGTGGTATATGTTACCTAACCAAACTATTAAGGCACTATGTGAGGGTTATATCTTTCAATGGTTGTTTTGTTTTGCGAATCAGAATAAAAACTTTCGATTCTGCGATAGCTATATTCATGATTTTGGAAATCATCATAAGACATGGTGTAGAAGGTTGAATAAAATATATGAGATGGAAGAATTGTTTTTGGCGAGAAAAAGAATATAAAAAAGAATGAAAAAGCGAGTCTAGACTTTTGAAATACTTAAAGAAGCGGTGACCTTGAGATTAGGAAGATAAGTCGCTTCAATTTGTTGAGAAGACTAAGGATACCGTTGGATTAACTGGAGTCGGCAAGAAGTAATGATACTTGACCTATCATGAGCCGAATAGATTATGACTGCTAAAACTCATACTTTACGGCGTAATGATGACACTATTCTTGTGCAACTTCAATTAATTATGTCACATCATCTCATTTGTCAAGGATTAACCAGTGATACAATGCAAGGGGGGGTTATCTACACCTAAAAATAATTATTATGTTAGTCGAATTCGGCAAATAGGCGATTGAGAAATTATGTGATGTGGCCCCTCAGCCGAGTGAGTGATAGGTGATGGTGAAGCATTTGAGCGAGGGAGAAATTATGCGATAAGGCCCCTCGGCCGAGTGAATGATAAGCGATGGTAGAGAAGTTGAGCGAGGCAGCTGATTCTTTCTCAAGTACACTAGTCCAGAACATGGGTCGTCAAAGGCTCAAAACCAGGTCAAAGATATAGTGGGAATGGACAATGACACATTACCCATAATTTCTGCTCTCAATGCCAATAATGCTTGAGAGGAATGAGAGACATGACATTGTCAATAATGGATATGTGTATAACATGTCCTTGTAAATGGAGCATGTCAATGACAGGATATTAAAGCGGAATATGGGGCTTTATGACACACTACTATGAGAGTTATCACACAACACCCACGAAAATTAGTCAAATATGGGTTACGCATTGTATGCCATAATGTTGGGTTAATAGGCAATAGTTACATTATAAATACTCTATTTATACATTATAATTAACACATCCAATCAATCAAACAAACTTATTTTTGGAAACTCATACCTTTATCTTTCTACTTTTATCTATGCATTTCTTATTGTAGCTCAAAACCCAAAAACAATCATACCTAACCCTCTATTGGAGAGTAGCTAGGGAACCCACAAATGAGAGACACCATTCCTCCCTCAGCGTTAATCATTTAAGGCAAAGGGAATCACAATTGATGAAACTCATTACACCTCGACTAATTTTAGCTTCTAATCAACAATTTTAAATTTCATAATCTACACAATAATCATAGGAAACTTGAAAAATAATTACCTATTTTCTTGTAATTCTATTGCAAATTTTCTATTAACAACATATTTTTCAAAAAACTGAAATTGTATTTCAAATAATAAAATATATATTGAATATTCAAATTAAATTAAATTAAATTAAAATGATATAAATTGAATATTCATAGTAATTCAATAAGTTTAGATAACATAGATATTATAAAACAATATAAATAAATAAATTAAAGTAAAGTAAATAATATACAATAAAAAATGCAGAGAGAAATACATGTTAGTATTCATCTTTTCAAAACTTAAAAAAGTAGAGATCGATGAAAGAAAACCTAAATAGTGTCCTTCAAAACAAATCCTAAATAATGTGTTAGCTCTAGTTTTTTTATCTAAAAAAAGAATTAAATCGATTGAGCTATCTTTAATGACAAAAACTAATTTACAAGTTCTCAATTTTGAGATCACCTAAAAAAAGAAAAATCTCAATTTTAGATGATCAAATTGCCCTAGTACTACAATTTGAGAGTCAAAATAGTGAGTATTATAATAAATACTCTCAATAAAATAGTGGACCATATTACTACCTGTTCTGTATTGTACATAGTATCCACCAAAGTGGCAGACATAGTACCACTGACACGTACGGTACCTAAATGTATTTGCCAGTTGCCACATCAATTTTTTCCTCTTTGTCCCTCTTTTCTCTTTTTCTTTCTCAACTCCCATCCAAAATTAGAAGAGTCACATACTAGAATAGAAGCCCCACACATACTTTAAGGACAGTATTGATTGCTAAGACCCAATACAATGATATTTTGCCTCAGAGAAGTAGTTTAGTGACATATGTTTCACATTGTACTATTAGTGTGTCCCGTTTGTAACATGAAATCATATCAGTCATATTAGAACACACATTTCAATGATTATCTTCTTTATTGTCCTTCATAGTCATAATAATAACGTAACTAACAGTCTTGAAAATTGTACTAGAATAAAAGAAAAAGGATTTTGGCCATTGAAATATTGAAGTTTGAAGTTTTGATCTTTGTGTAGTTTTAATCAAACAAAATAGGTAGGAGAGAGAAAGAAATAAACACATATTAGATCTGTATTTTGATGTTGAATTAACATAGTTGATGAAATAATACTTTTAATTAACATTTACTGTATGTTAATTTATCTCTACGAAGTACTAACATGCATGTGAAATTTACGCATAGGCACCAATAATAATTTTAAAATGAAAATAATTGAATGTGACTATATGTGTCGGAGTCAAACAATTACCCATTTTTAATATGAAGTGTACCAAATTACGAGTAACACTTCATAAAAAAAATAGTTACTCGAGACACACTTTATTCAATTGGAGGTTTGTAAGCCATGAAAGGAGATTCATTAAGCCCTACATTTTTCTATCTCAAAATGCAATCAGAATATGATTTTCAAATTAAAATCTGAGAAATGCTTACAATTGTAAGCATCAAACAATTTAGCACCTAAAATTAACCAAACTTTAACATGATCCTTAAAACTGAAAATCAAGGAGATTTATTAAGCCCTATATTTTTTTGAAACTAATCAAGGTTGTTGGACTCAAGTTTTTATGTCAATTTTTTTTACTAAGGTAGAATTGACTCGTAAACTCGTACGAATTTACCTCATTAAAATTATTATATACATGACATATTTAGATAACATTATCATGCATCAATAGTTCAAAATGTCAACTTAATTATAATACAAAAATATACCAAGTCATTATAATAAAATGTAAAACAAAAATATACCAAGTCTTCATAATAAAATGTCATACTCATAAACTTGCATCAAACATAATACATTACCACACTAAATCATAAAACATCCACACACAAAAAAAAACCATCTAAAAAACAAGAGTTTGATAAGTTTCTAAAGTTGTTAAAATGTTAAAACTATGCAACAAAAAAAAGAACGAGTTAATTTCTTTAAAATTGAGTTAATATCTTCCGATTCTACCCAATTATAATCGATTTTACATGAGTTAAGGTGCTGTGAAATCACTTTGAGTTCTGATTTACTTACATCCGTTTTAACAAGAACTCCACACCTAAAAATGTAACATTAGAATCGGGCTTTACGTGTTAACACAACTTTGACAACCTCTATACTAATGTTATCAAAGATTTTTCATTTCGAAGTTGTTAGACTCAAGCTTTTACATCAACTCGTTTTACTACGGTAGAATCGATTCGTAAACCCGTACGAGTTTAACTCATTAAAATTATTATATACATGACATATTTAGATAACATTATCATGCATCAATGGTTCAAAATGTCAACTTAATTATAATACAAAAACATACCAAGTCATCACCATAATAAAATGTCATACTCATAAACTTGTATGACTTAATAAATTACACACCAATTCATAAAATATTCATACAAAACAAACTCTAAAAAACAAGAGTTTGATAAGTTTCTAAAGTTGTCAAAGTGTTAAAACTATGCAAAAAATCTGGCAATTCTACTTGATTATTACATCAGTTAGGTGTTGTGAAATCACTTTGAATTCTGACTTATTTACATCCGATTCAACATGAATTCCACACCTAAAAATATAAAATCTGGCAATTTTACATGTTAACACAATTTTGGTAACCTTGATACTAATGTCATCATAGCTTTTTAATTTCAATGATCATTCTAAAATTTCATTAATTTGAAAGACCAAGTCATACAATTTCAAGATCTAAATTGATTATTCCCTCTATTCAAAATACATTCAAATGAAAATTACAAGAAGCATTCACCATCCCAATTCCCTCCACCAAACCAAAAATAAAATGAAAAATCTCAATGCTTCATTACACTACTCTTGACTTGAATGCTTTATTACTTTACATGATTTCATGTATCCCCTACCATACCAATATTACTATGCCATACTCTTGACTTTAAAAAAACTGCACCCAAACAAGAAACCACAAATCGACATGTGTGTTAGCAAACATTTGAGGCCGATCACAGGCGCAACAAAATGTGAATCACTATTGCTCTACATCTAATCCAAGGTCGCCCCATCGTACATTGTATCTGGCCGCGAGATAGTGAGCACAAACCGGACCACGACTACCATAAGGATAGTACTCTGGGGTTATTTTGCTCTCTTCTATCTCATTCAACACAGGCGTAAAGAGTGACCAAGCAGCATCAAGTTCATCACTGCGAATAAAGAGTCTTCTTTCTCCTTCAATTGCATCAAGAAGCAACCTCTCATAAGCATCTGGTATCTCCTTCGAGTATCTGAAATAAACATTAAAATATTATTCAGAAAAGGTTTAATTTCACTGCATTAATGGAACGCAAATGTGTGTCAAATATCATATGGACATTAAATTAATGTTGCATTTTGCCGCGAGCATGATCATGTATGGTGGGAATGAGGTGAATTTGTACCAGCTAAATAATCTAATGTGGAATGTTGAAGTTGTGGAACTTAAGATAAATCGAACAGAGAAATAATAAGAATTTTGAGTATTATTGATAATAACTTGATACTAACTTGATATTAAAGACTAAATACTAATCTGTAATTATAGAGATACATAGATTAAATCCTAAATAAATTGAAACTTCATGAACTAAATAATAATACCAATAAGTAAGATGTGGAAATTAATCTCAAGTGATAATCTAAGATATGCGAAGATTCAAAACTGATCCAAAAAGATAAACAAAGATATTCTAAGCCATAATGAGATGTTCTCTTATTTTCTAACGGAATGTATTTTTGGGATCCCATAAAGATGATTTTGTTTGAGTAAAAAGAAAATACCTTGCTGCATAATGAAGATTTAAATTACTGCGGTCCAACTTCATTCCTAACCCTGGTATTTTGTTGTTGATTTTCAAATAAATAGCTTCATCCGGCTGAACTCTTATAACAAGTTCATTTGTAGCATGATCAAGATCGGCCCCAAAATTCCGATTGTACAGATTGCCCGGCACGTGCCTGAACTGTACCCGTATCTCGGCTCTGAATCCAAAACAATTTAGAAGTTTAATAGAAAGATGGCATTAAACAACACAAACATATATTTAAAACCAGTGTTCTCAAATAGCGGATATATCAGCAGCACTATATCGTGGTGGAAATTAAACAAATCGCTATTGTTCTGCGAAACGCTATTTACTACAAAGTGTTGTCAAATAGCAGCTATATCACCACTAGAGCACTGTAAGCATAGCGGAATTTCAACAAACCGCAAATTTTCACGATCTGCTATTGACAACATTGTGCAAAACTTATTCCTTTCACTTACCTCTTGGTGTGTAATGCTTTTCCAGCCTTCATCAAAAAGGGTACCCCATCCCATCTTGCATTATCTATGAAGAGGGCAGCCGCGGCAAATGTCGGGGTTAAGCTGTCCTTTGGTACAGTTTTGTCATCAATGTATGCTGGATATGGAACACCTCCTCTTGTGTGGTTCTTATATTGGCCTAAAACTACATCCTCGAGTTTAATCGGTCTCATAGAACGAAGAACCTTAACCTAACATCCATTAAGCAATAGTCATGAAAAATCGCATTTATTTAAAACAAATGAATTTAAGATCTATAACCATGAGTCTCTGAGGCGTAGTTCAAGTGGTTGAACTAAACCACCCAAAGGATTTTGAGAAGAAAGTCCGAGGTTCAAACTCTGGCTTCTAGCATATACATCCTCCGGCCTTAAATTTAAGCAAAAAAGGTACATGTATTTGTATCAAATAGAGTACTTTTCTGCTTATATTTAAGTTCGGAGGGAGTAATATACTAAAAATTATTATTTGCCTATAACCATATCAGACCTTTTCATTTCTAATGTCCTCTGCATCCAAACTAACAGGGGTTTCCATTGCAAAGAGGGCTAGTATTTGAAGTAGATGATTCTGCATAATATCTCTAATTATACCATAATTGTCAAAGTACCTACACATAAAAAAAAAAAATGAAAATATATGAGAATCGCAATTTTAAGATCAGAAAAAGTGTGAATGCTGCAAAGGAAGAGAGGTTACCCGCCACGTCCTTCGGTACCAAAATCTTCTGAGAATATCAACTGTACATTTCTTATGTATTGCCTCGACCACAAAGGTTCAAAAATGAGATTTGAGAATCGGAGAACAGAAAGATTTTCCACAAGCTCTTTTCCAAGATAGTGATCGATCCTGTATAATGTTTTCCATTTTAAATAAAGCACTTTACAATCGTTAAAATCTACAGATAATAGAGCATGTTTGGATTGGCTTGTTTGAGTTTATCTACTGCCATAAACACTTCTAAGATTGTTTGAAAGAGCTGATGGAAACAATTTATGACATGTTCATAAGTTGTTTTCAGCTTATTTTCATAAGCTCTCCAATATAGCTTATGAAAACAGATAATAGTTTATATGAAAACAGTTTGACTTTTTTTATCTTTTGTTATAGAAATAGCTAATACATAAGCACTTATATGATAAGTGTGAATGCTATATGCGCTTAATATATCCCACAAACACGGTCATATTTTAGTTAGAAAACCTGAAAATTTGATCCTCAGTCAGATACTGCTTGAGTGATCTTGTTAAAGCAGCTGAGGATTCTGAATCACGACCAAAAGGCTTTTCAACAATGACTCTAGTCCAACCACCATTCCCAGAAGATGCTGACAAGCTTGCGCATTTTACAGCATCTACGAATATATTAGGAGGAATTGAAAGATAAAACAGGCGATTAGAAGTTCTCCCACCCTACAAAAGCAATTTTTGTATTCAAACAGATTCGTTAAAGTCAGAAAGTTTTAAATATTTTAAAAATAAGGAAGGACAGAATGAAAATAAATAAATTAAGTTCCTTCATTATTCATATACCGAGCTTGATGCTAACTAATGTGAAAACACAGAAACTACCAACAGTACGATAAACTTGCACAGTGGAGAGCATACATAGGAAGAATATAATGATGTGATTAGGAAATACAATCATTAAACATTTAAACTTCCTCAAATTGCTACACAAAGGAAGAATATAACGATGTGAATAAATGTTAATAGAAAAAAAGAACGTCAACAAAATGAAGTAACAACTAATGAATGACAAGGCCAAAAGACTGGCAACACCGCGTAACAGAGTTCAATTATAGAGATGACATTTTATGTGGTAGCTTATTTACTCTAATTATTCTTCCTTGTTTTCTTTATTCTTCAACTTCTATTCCTTTTTTCTTTTCATCTATTCTCAATATCTAGAAGTCATTTAGCTTTCAATGGAGAAATTTTATTTCTTCTGCGTTAGGAAAATACTGGGACAGTAGAACCTCACTGTCTCTTTAGCACAGACACCTGGCCTGTTATGCGTGTCCCAATGTTTGACACGTGTCAGTGTTCAACATGTGTATGCTACCCACATAGAACCTTGGCTTTTTGGTAGTAGATGACAGCAGTTTATGACATGTCTATATCCATATGTTCTCTAAGATAGTTTATGAAACCAACTTATATAAAAACAGTTTGACATTATTTTATCTTTTGTTATAAAAATAGTGTAAACACAAGCACTTAAACAGGACCCTAGAAGTTTCAATAATGAATGCAACAATAACAGCACAATGCTCAAGAAACTTTATAGTACAAGGATGTCACTATCCAGTCAGAATATTGTTAATTGAATCTATAAAAGTTCAGAGAACCAAAGCTAGACTACTCTTTTCACACACACACACACACACATATATTGAAAACTTGTTCACTACCAGAAAGCTTATTATAAATAAAATTCACGTACACCTTGGAACCACATTGAGTTATAGATTAAACCATTTAAGATATTGTTTTGGCCAATTACCTCATGTTCATTCAGCTTCTTGTCTAGTGCTGCAAAGTTTTCCGGAGAATCATATTGGCCAGAATGATAGAAACATCTTTTAAGAAATTGGTCCATCTTTTCACTGCAGTTCTCTCTGAAATTCCACAACAAAAATTCTCAAACATTAAAGATATATCCCAAGCATAACAAATAAGAAACTTAAACTAAATAACCATCGATTCCCAAATTTTGTGTCATTAGCAATATAAAGGGCATCAACTTCACCCCCATAATGAGAAATCCAAAGTTCAAAGCAAACCAACGTTGTCGATGGCGTAGATCCAAAAATCCGACATACAAGCCGAAATATGGCACTGCCATATCCGAGTATGGCGCCAAGATGCCGCCATCCTTCACAAAATTGGCCATGGCGGAAAGCCAAAATCCCATCACTGATATCTGCCATGGCGCCGCCATGGCCAATATTTGACAACCTGAATCAAACCATAACCCCAAGAAAAGATAAAGAAAGCACTATCGTCCACGAACTACATGAGCAGACCCCAAATGTTATCAATCGCAGATTACAGAAAACCGTAGTTTGTTCAAATTTCGCTATATAACAATGCTATAGTCATTATTTGACAATATTTTGTACAAAAGAGCGTATTGCAAAGCAATAGCGATTTCTTATAATTCCGCTATTTAACAACACTGGCAGACACTACGCTCTATAAGACTGAAACGAAGGAGAACAAGTTGGAGATATATTTACCTCTTATCAATTCTACAGGTAAGAGTCTTGCTAACCATATTTCTCAGTTCTGCATCAGTCATCTTACTTCGAGCATAACCACAAATGGTGAAGTGCTGCCATGAAATAAATAAACAGTTCAATCCCAAATACATACACATAACCAATTTCCAAAATATACAAAACAAAAACAAGACAACTATATAACAGTATCGAACCTTAGGAAGACACCCCTCATAGTAAAGTGCAAAAAGTGCTGGAAATATTTTCTTCTTGGCAAGGTCTCCAGAGGCTCCAACAACAGTTATACTAACAGTCCACTCATTTTCATCCTTTTCAACACCATCTTCAACTTTAGATTCCATGGAGGATAAAACCGACAATAATTCAGGTCTCAACTGCTTGCCACTATGGTTGTTTTCAACAGGGGTTACATTGGCTCCAACAGTACCTGCATTTAAATGCCATTGTCATACTGAGACTAATAATTTTCAATGACATACTATAATATAAATAAACATCTTCGTTTCCCCAACACAAATCAAAACTTTCACACTGTACAACCGAACTTCATGTCGATGTATTATAAAATGGATGGAGTAACATACGAGTTTAATAATTATACACCGATGAGGTGTAAGTGTCTATTGAATAACTATCTATTAAGTTGGGTCTGGGTTGTTTAATATACACTGTACACTGCTAGTTTCATAATTGCTATATATTCAATCTAACCAAGTGTGAAATTTTAGATATGAGTCGTATCTTTAGTTTTTTCTCAGAAACCTAAGAAAGTCACAGATATAAATTACGACCACCTTAAAAATTTAAATAGTCGTCCAATCATATCACTATGGTGTCATGTTAAAATATTATTTGCAGGTTGTAACACAAGTGTTTATCATGATAAGTGTTTATGTCTAAGCTATTTCTATAGCAAAGATCAAAGAAAGATATATTGTGTACATATAAGCTACAAGTTGTTTTCATAAACTATCTTTGAGAACTTACGAACAATGTCATAAGCCGTTTTGATAAGTTCTCTCAAAACAGTCTCACAACCAGTAAATAAAGTTAAATAAGTCAATCCCAACAGGCACCTATTGAGATATGATTGAACATCTATGTACAACTTTTTACAACTCTCAATCCATATTAATTCAATTCAAAACGTAAAGGGTCATATTACGCATGGATTTATCTCCTCTAACTAAGGTCATCAATTCACTTCAGAAAATGAATCTGTAAATGTGTTTAAATATAAAGAGCTGCTCTTCTAATATGATGTCTTTGTCTATGAAGCACGAGTACATACACTAGACACGACACACAGACACCGATAATGATAATTTGAAAAAAAATGACACAATTTAATGTAATCACATGTATCAGTATCGGTGGTGTCATGTTGGTGTTAGATAGTAACACTTGTCGAATATTCCTAGTGTACTATTACCCTCTAAAATAATACAATAACACATTGAAATAGCAAAGTCAAAATCAAAAAACAAAATGAGAAAATATGATACACGCCGAAAGTGTAACATAACTTTACACAGTCATCCAATAACAATCATGTATTCCACCAAATCACCCCACTACACTCCACTTCAATGGTATGACTTGGAGAAATAGTTTATTCATATTGGATGTAAGTGTAAAATTAATTTACACTGACAGAGCATATCCATTAAACTCAAACAATATGCTACAAAACCAGAAAAGATTCAAAATTTACACAAAACAAACAAAAGGGTATTCAAAAAACTAACCATCATGTTGTTGAGTATGAACTGAAACCTGTTGTAACAAATTGTGTTGAGATTTGAGAGAGACAGTAACAGCAAGAAAACGGTTAGAGAAAGTAACAGCAGATTGGTTAGAGGACAAAGAAGAAGATGGAAAGGAAGAAGAAGGGAATGAACGACAATGAGTTGAATAAAGGGTCGCCATAATAGTGATTGGTTAATGGAGAAAAAGGGTTTATAAGAGAGAGAGAGAGAGAGAGAGAGAGAGAGAGAGTTCGGAGAAAACGAGGTTGAAGAAGAGGAAGAAGAAGGACAAGTGAAAAGACTCTTGAGATCTCCGAAGGGCTGCTTGTCTTGTCCCTTTCCCTTGTTGGGTGTTGAAGGACAATACGCTATTTGATTCCTTCCTTCCTACTATTTATTGTGTGTGATTTTCTTAGGTCTTGTTTGGCTGGTTTTTAGCTTTTATGTTTTTAAATTTTTAAAATCAAAAGTTTGTTTCACTTCTAAGTTTTAGGTTTTTGATAGAGTGTGGATTAGGAGCTTCTTAAGTTATCGCTCAAGTTGCATTCGCACTTTTGTGCTCGTTGTTGTTTTTTTTTACTACGTTAATGTGTGTAAATTTTGTTTTTTAAAAAAAGTGTGTGTAAATTATAAAAATATTTTTTATATAATATTGTTTTTTGAAGAAACTAAAATGAAATATGTTGACCCAAAAGCCTGGAAATTCCAGCACATGAAGTGTCTTGCCGAAAAACCAGGAGATAAAATATAAGTTACATCAAATGGTCATAAGAAAAGCAAAACGAAAATAGGCTAAAGCACTCTATTACAAAATGATTCCCAACACAAGCTAAAGGATAAAGCACCCACCAATTTTAGCTTGGCATATTTGTACTCTTGGTGAGCGTGCAATCTTGAACGACTTGAGAGCATTAATTGATTGTGTGGATCAATGAACGGTAGACGTGAAATCTTTAACTTTTGCGTGACTCAATAAATGGTAGCCGTGCAATTTTTAAATATTGTGTCACTAAACGAATGTTAGGCGTGCAATCATTAAACTTTGGGTGGCTCAATAAATGGTATGCGTGCAATCTTTAAATTTTGTGTGGCTCAAAATATGGTATGCATGCAATATTTAAATTTTGTGCGGATCAATGAATGGTAGACGTGCAATCTTTAAATTTTGTGTGGATCAATGAATGGTAGGCGTGCAATCTTTAAATTTTGTGTGGCTCAATGAATGATAGGCGTGTAATCTTTAAATTTTCCATGGCTCAATGAATGGTAGGGGCGCAATCTTTAAATTTTGTGTGGCTCAATCAATCTTTAAATTTTGCGTGGCTTAATGAATATTAGGTGTGTAATCTTTACATTTTTGCGTGGCTCAATCAATGGTAGCGTGCAATCTTTAAATTGTGTAGCTCAATGAACGATAGGCGTGCAATCTTTAAATTTTGCATGACTCAATAAATGGTAGGCGTGTAACCATCAAATTTTACGTGGCTCAATAAAAAGTAGGCGTGCAACTATTGAATTTTGCAATGCTCAATAAAGTAATCTATCTATTAGCAAGCACACATTAAATATCGTGAGAAACAAAGGTAGATATGGCTATTAACGTGGTAGTTAGGGTGTACTCATTAAGAGATGTGTGGATCAATGTGTGCATTTGTAAGCGAATCATTATATATAAACGTGCAAGCAAGGAGTATAGGAGATAAATAGATAGGTGTACAAGCATTTAAGGTTGTATGGCTTTATGTGTGCATTTGTGAGAGAACCATGGTAGATAGTTGTGTAAGTGAGAATTATAAGAGATAAAAAGAAAGGTATGCAGTCATTAAAAGTTGGGTAATCCATTGTATGCCTTTGTGAACGTAGCATTTTAGACATGCATGCAAGTAAGGGGTATATGAGATGAATAGATGGAGTGCAACTATTAAAGGTTGTGTGACTCTATGTGTGCCTTTATGAACGAACCGTGGTAAATAAGAGTGCAAGTAATGAGTATAAGAGATGAATATATAGGCGTGCAGTTGATAACACGCAAAATACATTATCTAAATAGCTTAATTTTCGTTTGTTTTAGAGTCATTTGTTGTGTTTTGTATGGTGTATGCTGATGTTTTGTTTACATTTCAGGTACTTGGGTGTTAGACGCCAAAAATGGGAGGAAAGAAGATGCCAAGAGGTCTTGACGGTCACAAGCACAAAGGTAACGAGCGTCACTAGCCTAAGGCTATGTTTGAATTGATGGGTTGTAGTGGAATGGAATGGGATGGTATATAATAAAATTCCATTGTTTGGATTGATGGGATGTAAATGGAATGGAATGGAACATAATGCAATCAATTTCATTCTATACCACTCAATCCTTCAATTTCTCATTCCCCCCAATTTGGGAGGTATCCAATGGAATGAAACTTGTGTCTTAAAATTTTACTATTCTACCCTCATTTTATTTGCCTCTTCCTCTACTCAATCATAATTTTCAACACATTCTTTTCTCTATCTCTACCGACTGCTCATTTCACTTTCATCTTCTCTGTACTGCTGACCGCTCTTCCTTCTTCTCCTGTCTTCTCATTTCTATACGATATTACCTGCAAGGATATTAAAACCACGTATAAATTAATGTGGGAAGTAGAGGAAAATAAAAATCATGTTCAAGTGGGATAATTCTCAAAACCAATATTAAATGGATAATTCTCAGAGTTTGAGGACTGAGTACCTCCTAAAGAATATAGGATGAAGGAATAGAATTGATAATTTTATTCATGATACTTTCAAATGAATACATCTGCTTATATAATAATGGAAATAATAGAAATGTTGCTTAACTAAATTGGCCGCATCATAAGGATTTATTCTATGATGGCACAACTGCATAACAAACTAAATCTAGTATTAGCAGCCATTGTTTGATACATATATGAATATATAATCATAATATGGAACTTATTTTATAAGGGTAAAAATGAAGGAAAAAAAATTGGAACTTATTTTATTCCATCCATTATCCAAACAATGGAGTAGGAACCTTGTTCTATTACATTGTAAAATATTCAAACAATGGAATGGAATCTATATTCCATTCCGTTCCATTCCATTCATTTAAATTCCGCTCCGTTCCGCTCTCTTCCATCAATCCAAACACGGTCTAAGGGTGACGGGCGTCACACATCATCAATGACGGCTGTCAGCGTGGAAGTCAAGGGAGCAGGGAAATATGAGAAGTCAATGACAGTCTTCCCGTCATAAGATGTGACGGCCATCACGTACCCGATAAACTCACAACAACAACAACCAAGGCTTATCCCACTAAGTGGAGTCGGCTACATGGATCAAATTACGTCATAGTGTTCTATCATAAACCATATTTGGATCCAACTCATTGACTTCTAAATCCTTTCTAATGGTTTCTCTAATAGTTTTCCTAGGTCTCCCTCTACCTCTTATAACCTGACAATTAGCACATACAATCCGCCCGGTAGCTTCTCTCGGATTTTCATAACCCTGTTGAGAAAATTTGGGATATGCATTTGAAATGGGTGCTCGAGTTATTATATATATCATGAGAAATATAGAAATGGATCGGGTAATCTCTTCCTTTATCCAAGAAAAAGCATTTCTAGTTTGCATAGTCCAATCATTCATCCTAAAAATTTCTACAATAAGATTAGGTAGGTTACTTGCATAGTTCCCTATCCAT
>Ga0228710_1005742_pt1 | contig 19150 bp, 7 predicted proteins | sample MedpolnodulmetaG_FD_177995 | JGI IMG/M metagenome (GOLD analysis project Ga0228710, IMG submission 177995) | Root nodule microbial communities from Medicago polymorpha collected in Santa Monica, California, United States - pink nodules | ecosystem: Host-associated > Plants > Roots > Nodule...
TATTTCCTTTTATCATATAGCATAAAACTCAATGTGAGTTATGTCACATAACTTCAAGCACATTCTTGTGTAGCTTGTGATGTAAGTTCTTCCATCATGATTCAAGTTCTTCCATCATGATTCTTGATCTATGAATCTTCATGGAGATATGATGGTGTTGATTCAACTGATGATATACTCATTCTTTCAATGTTGAGTAGTTATAATGCACTTATCAATGTGGGTGGCTTCTAGCTTATCCACTTATGTGATTCCTGTTCTTTTTAATAAAAACTCAAGTGCAAACATCAGTAGATCACCATTCATAAAACTTATCATTTATTCCACGCGGTTTGTTATCATTAAAACATTCATCAAAAAGATTTTTGCTTCAACAGAAGTTACTTTCACTTCAAGGTTGGTTGAGTTGTTCTTCCTTATCGGTGGTTGTCGTTGTTGTCAAAATGTCGACTTAAATCCTAAAATTCAAGATTTGCGACTTTCTTCACTTGCAATGACTAAAATCCATAGTAGAATTCCAAAATAAGCAAAATCCATCGATTTTGATTGTTATTTTACCAATTTATACAAAATCGCATGATTTTAAAGGGTTTTGAAGAATTTTGTCCATTTTTTTTAGTCATTTATGTATAAGTATTTTGTGAACTTTAAACTGAGTCATTTATGACTATATATGATTTATAACATATATTTACCATTATTTTTGTTTTGGTAAAATCCATTGACTTTGATTGCGATTTTACAATTTCTTATATCGATTCTACAAAAGTAGTTGAGTAAAATCCTTCGATTTTGATTGCCATTTTACGAGTTCCGATTTTGCTATTCCCTTTCGACTTGAAGTAAAGTCCCAATTTTGACAACCTTACCGAGCTTGATTTAAATAAATATATTAATGTGTGTCTATCTTAACTTCTAATGACCAATTATTATTCTTTATTCAGGATATTATATCACCTCATGTAGATTCCTTGAAATTCCTCCTTTATTAACTTGTTACATGGCTTATTAACATATGATCCTGTTGGACAAACTAGTGCTCGCCAATCCCTTGACTATCCTTTCTTTAGGTTTCCAACCAAAGCCAATTGCCTTTTGTAATATTATTACAATTTAGGTGAAATAATTTATATCCACATTGTATTATTACAATTTATTATGTATGAAATGTTTCATAATTTATATTTAGGTGAAATATTAGGATTTGCAAACTGTCACTACGCGCAGTATTTTTCCTGAAAAAATGATTATTATGCATCTGAAACTGCCGTTTTAATCAAACAATTAGCCGCCATTTTATTCAACGTGTATCAGGGCATTTTGCATGGCGGTTCTTCTTAAACCGCCATTTTAAACTTTGTGGCAGGCGAAATTTCAACAGTTTTCAAATCGCCAGTTTAGTTTATAGTGGCGGCTAAAACCGTCGTAACATGTAAATTTTAGCCGCCACTATTCTCGCGATTTTTCGTAGTGCATCTCTTAGAGTGTTGGTCTCAACTTTCTTTTGTTTAAACCGTTTAGAAGATTGCTTCAATCAAAGGCTTCAACAAAAGGTCACTAGGTCTAGCACTGTTTTCCATCATGTGTATTAATATTCTTATTTTCATATTATAAACTCTATTTGAGTATAATGAACACTCCCTATTTTAATAAGCATCAGAGGTTCCTTGATTTGCATCAGTTTCATTTGGGCATTCTTGACTTGCACTTGATAACCACTTGTCAAAACTTTGAGGTTGACTTGCTTAGACATTTGATCTTGTATTCAACTATATTAACTAGTCGAATGTTGACACTTGTATCCTACATACTTGAACATATAGTTAGTAGACAAATTACTCCTTTGATTTATTATCATCAAAACATCACTTGTGAGATATTTTATCTAAGCTAAATTGGTTCTTATAGGATCTACATGTGGTATTTGAACAGGTTGTACATTTAGATTTTCTCGAGGAATGTCACTATTTAACATGTTATTATTCATTTCATTCATTGTTATTGCTAGCCAAGTGAGTGCTCCAGATATTTCTTCTATTCTACTCAATTTGTTTGGTCAATGCCTGGTATCTGCCAATTGAATTTTCGATACTGGATTAAAAACAATGACAATTTAGTCGGTGCTTATATTCATCATTTCGTGGGCACTTTCATCAATTTCCTTCCTGAAAGACTTGAAAATAGTATTGGTTTGGGGAAGAAATGTTATTCCCTATAAGTCCATGCAAAAAACTGTTATTACCTATTCCTATATGGTTGGTAATTCCCCATGAGGAATTTGATCAATATTTCGAGGAATGTCCACCTCTTGATCTTCCTCATTTGAATTATTTTTTGATTTTCTTTCCTTTTTCTTTAAAGGTTGTTCATTTTTAAGGTTTTTATATTTAAAATTTAGAAAACGTAACACAAACCATCTCAAACTATATGTCCTACTAAGCGTGTTAATGTATTGACAGTGAAAAATATCACTCCAACAAATCAACTTGATGTTTAATTTAGGACTCTTTTAAGTTGATAGGTTATCGTACCTTATCAAAATGTGATTGTCGGTGTTGTTTAATACGGAGGTTGTTATTGGTAGAAATACATCAGTTTATGCACTGGAACGATGGGGGGTGTACATGCAGACTCTCCGACGCTAAAGTCAGTAGAGGTGAGAAATGGAGGTTGAGAGATAAGAGAGATTCTACCTTGGGGACTGCGAGAAGTCCCCTTTATATATAGATTAGAGGTGGGTGTTTGCAGAGCCGTTGTAAGACACATGTGTGCCCGACGGTTACGAAATCATGGGAAATGTAACCGCCGGGGAGAGATTTGCGGGAAGGTGGAAAAGAGATACAGTTTGTTTGAACTAGCCTCTGTTGCTCCGAGTGCCCCCCGCGTGAGGAAAAGGTGTGTTGCGAGTAGAATTGTCAAATGCGTTATTTGGGTTGTAATTGTTATTAGGCCTAAAAATTTGGAATTAGATCTTTGACCAGTCCAGAACAAAAAAATTGTTGTTGACACACTAAAGAAGGCTAAAACACACCAGTAAAAGACGCAAATGCCCTCTCGGTAGTTAATTGTCGCCGATTAATAACATCAACGAAGGCGAGCGGTCTACATGATAATCAGAAGTGGTTTTGGAATCCGTTGAAAGCGAGCGGTCTACATGATTTGGTTTATACAGGCTACGCTAATGTTCCTCATGCTTTGCTTATGACTTTGTGTGAGAGGTGGCATACCGAGACCAGCAGTTTTCACTTGCCTGTAGGGGAGATGGCCATTACTTTGGATGATGTTGTATGTCTGTTGCATATTCCCATTGATGGGATCATGTTGAGCGATCGAAAGAAGGTGTCTTAGGCTGAAGGAGTGTTGCTGATGGTGACACACTTAGGTGTGACACAGGCTGTTGTTGTGAAAAATTGCAAGGATGAGTACGGTGTTTACGTTAGTTATAAGACGCTAAAGAATATTTATAAGGACCACCTCGATGCTACTACCAGATTGAGGGATGTACAGGTGAGGGATAGACATAGGACTTCTTGTGTGAAGTGTTACTTGTTGTGCTTGGTTGGATGCTTGTTGTTTGGTGATAAAAGCAACAAACACATTAAGTTGATATATCTGACGACCATGGAGGACTATGCGAGGATGTGTGACTATTCTTGGGGATGGATGACTTGGCATACCTATACCATTGTCTATCGGAGGTTTCTTTGCCTAATGGCAAAGCTCTTGGGGGATGCATTACACTACTTATGGTAATAAATTGTCACTTTTAAACCTTAACATTTTTTTTGTTTGGTTTGTGCAGAGATGGTTTTTGGCGCATTTTCCTAGTTTTTTCAATGCTGATGAGAATCCAAATTATATCCAAAACTATCCGATTGCGGTCAAATGGGAGATATAGAGGGGTCGTGGAGAGGGTTGACATATCGTTCATTGCTTGATCATCTGGGGTTTAATGACATTACTTGGAGGTCGTACGAAGAACACAACGAGATCCAGGATTTTGAGGAAATATTTTGGTATTCAGGCTAGATCATGTGCGGTGTTGACAAGGTGTATCGCCACTTGCTTGAGAGAATTAAACGGCAGTACGGATACGTGCAGGACGTCCCTAGACATCCGACGGATGTTGTTCAGGTGCGAGAGACTGATATTGTGCAGGCTTTCATCGACTTTCGTACTCACACCATTAAGCAAGACAGTTGGGGTAATCCCGCAGGAGAAATGCCATGGTGGATGGAGGATGGATATATGCTATGGTACACTAGGGTGTCTCATCCTCAGATTTTGCCACCTACTCTGGGATCTCCTCCGAGGCCAGCAAATGAGGAGCAGATCATTACACACCAGTGGGAGCAGCACCAGACGAGAGGCTCGTTTGATACCTTTGATATGGTTAGTGGCGTTGTTGCCTATGTTGATGAGCACTTGGGTCAGAAGGTGATGAGCCCTGAGCAATTCTATGCAGCCTTGCGCCATGTTAAGGAGCAGATAGCACCGGTATTGACTAGGAGGCGAGTCTGGAGTCGAGAAGGTAGCAACATGAGCATGAGCATGAGCAGGACCAGGAGTAGTGTTATGTTGTTAAATTTAGGACTTGTTCCTTTTAGGCTTTATTAGTTTCATTTTCACACTTTGATGACTTTTGTTCGTATTTAGTTGACATTTTGTATCATAACTGATGTTGGTAAAAATTTTATTTCATCGTGGTAATTAGCGTTTATTTTGAATCGAATGTTGATAATTTATTATTGCTGCTGATGTGAAAATATTCGAACATGTTGTGTTATGTGTTTAAAACACATAACAGGTCTAGAAAATGAAGCTTCTGCCAATGTAGAGGCATCAAGACGCATCAACACTTAACTACCAAGGAAATAGGAAATCGGCGGTAGTTAACTGCCGAGAAAATAGGAAACCGGCGGCAGTTAAATATCGAGGGACATTTTGGTCTTTTACTGGTGTGTTTTAGCCTTCTCTAGTGTGTCAACAACAATTTTCCCAGAACAATAGGTATATTGTCTCCGCTTTGTGCTTGTAGTACATGAAATGCGTAAAAATCGACAATTGTTTTAGAAATACAAGAATAAGAAGTTTAAGTATAAAAAATATAGAAAAGTAGCAACAAAAAGTGAAATATAATGATATTATCATAGATAGAATTTAGTTACATACATCGCTCGATCAACAACCAGTGAGATGTTTATCCTATAAGACCGAATGTATAATTTATTAGACAAGTGCAGAGATGAACTCCTAAATATGGAGAACAAATATCATATATATATATAAAATGAAAAAACTAACTTAAGTTTACATGCATGCCATATGTCTTTCTAACTACTTTTTGCATGTTTCTTCTGGTTTTTGTTGGCTTCCAAACATAGTTAAATTCGTGTAATCAACTTTTAAACTTCTCCACACTTTTGATATAGTAGTTACTAGGAATTTGAATGATTTTAGAACTTCGAACACCACCAGAAATGCCATTTTCGAACTCTACCATGATGATCTTCGAAGAAACTTTTTAAGTGTGCATGTAGAATTAAAACATCACCCTTATTTTTAGTGTGAGCTTTCGAGCAACGCCCTAAATGTTCTTTGTTCATATTATCAACTGACTCAAAAACAAATATTCAAATTTTGCACATAACAATCACAATAATTGCAAGACTAAGCATGACAACAAAACTCATGCTCGCGGTTACCAACCCAAACTCACCTCAATTTGACGGGTTTCCCGCTTTGATTGGATTTGGATATGAGTTTAGGTTTTTTCCGATTTCAAAACACAGATACGGAACGGGTAATGGGGATATATGTATCCACTTGGAACCTAAACCCAAACCAAAACATGTTTCGAATGTAGAAAATTACTTCATACCTCTTTATTACTCCATTTATATAAGAATTGAAACCCATACCCTAAACATTTCACTAACGCACTCAAAGTGTGTCTAAACTCAGTTCTATTCTCTCTCTTCCTTCACCCACCATAGCTATCGATCTTCATCATCTCACACACTCGGACTTCTCTCTCTTCCCCATCACCATAGACATTGATTAACAATGATTCGCAAATTAAAAATGATTCACTTCTCAATCGGTCTTACTTTCAAAAATTAACAATGATTCTCGGAGCTGGAAAAAACTTCACTTTTTATTCAAAAATAATAATTCACTACGAGAACAGGGATGGGGCAAGGATATCCAAATCCGTCAGAAATGAGATTCAATTTCTCAATTCTATTGAATATTGATAGGTAACGAGTAAGTATATGATACTCAGAAATGGAAACGGAGAAGGTAAAAATTTTCTCCTTCCCCTCCTATTGTCATGCCTATGTAAGACTTAAAGTTAAATACAAGCACTCTTTCGTTAATATGTGATTTGCAGCTAAGCTATCGCAAAATTAGTCCCTTTCACTTGTATACATTAAAATAATCAAAGAAAACTTGCTTCAAGCTCAAACTTTGTCAACTAATTAAATATGATATGATATGATAAAAAAGCACAAGACAACAAAACTTGCCGCTTTTTTTATCCAACCCAATATAGAAAGATGACGGATTAGTTCTTCAGCACTACCGGCATTACTTTCCATTAATTAATTAACTAATTAACCAAAGCATGCTGCTTGACTTCTAAGTAGAGACAGACAAAAGATTGTACAGTAATTTGTTATTCTGTTCTGATTAGATTAAAAAGTGATTCAACAAGAATTTCTTAAGTGGGTTTAGAAAAAAAACTAGATTAACCTGCTATAGCAATTAAACTTAGTGGTCCATGTTCATGTTAGAAGCATCCAAAATTATATTTATAGAAATTTGCTCTTGTTTATATTATTTCAGTTCAATTCCTTTTTTATGGTGATAAAGAGAACACATATATTCCTTTTTTAAACTTTGTATTAGACCGAGTATCGGTTAATCGGGGACCAATCTCATTGTGTACTAATGAAGAAGGAATCAATTAAAATTGAGGGGTAACCTTGACGCAACTGGTAAAGTTATTGCATGTGACTGGAAGGTCCCGGGTTCAAGTTCTGGAAACAGTCTCTTGTGTAATAAACAGGGTAAGACTGCGTACCATACACCAAGTGGTGGGACCCCTTCCCGGACCCTCCGTATGCGGGAGCTTTAGTGCACCGGGTTGCCCTTCTTGGATTTGAACACAAGACTTAGAGAAAAACATACTCATAAATCTCAAACCACCACCGGTGTAGCGAAGAAATCAACATTAATAATCATCAAATAAACACTTCCTATAGTCCTCAAATAATAAAGGAGAGACTTCCTATATCGAAAATTAACTGTCTTATTATTGTTTTTTGTTAACCCTCTCGTTACTTGGTTGAAAAATGTTTTACTCTAAAATCAAATCTAGGTTCATCTAAACAATTCGCCATGGTTAGAACTCGTTAATCACTTAGTCTAATTACTTGTTGAAATTAACTCTATGTATCATTATATATTTAATAAGGGTGTGTTTAGATTGAGGGTTTAAGAAGGGAAGGGAGGGAAGGGTTTACTCTTTTTTTTTTTTAAATTACAGACTATATAATATGTTTTTCTAAAATAAATTAAGTGTGATTAAAGTATTATATGATCGTTTATCATGTTAATATGTTAACTTTTTAAAAAACATTTTATAGTGTCCGTAATTTAAAAATGAAAAGTAAACTCTCCCCTCCCTTCTCCTCCTAAGCTCTCCATCCAAACACACCCTAAAGGAATAGATAGTGTTAAGAAAATAAGAGTATGATGGCATACGATGTGAAATCCATAATAATTTTTAGTTGGTTAAAGGCAAAAGATAAAATGCTTTGGATACAAAACTTATTAACTCATCATAAAATACCCTTCAATTAATTAAAATTTGATTTTCCAATGTCCTTTATCGTATAATAGTGCATTTTTCTCCTTTTATTTGTACTATTTCGTCTACTTACAACTTTACAAGAGGTGGGGGATATAGCAAATAAATGGCAATGGCTTGTTTGGGATGGTTTGGGGGTTGTCACATGTAGCTGTATGGACAGGGTCCTGTAAAAGAGATTGTGGGCACTCCTTATATATTTGGTTGTTTCCGTAATGAATTTACTTGCCCTTTTTGACGAAAAATAATCATTACAGGTATTGAATATAAATTGAGCAACAATAATAAAAAATAATCTAGGAGTACAACTATCATACCAACCAAACAAAAAGTAAAATATGTTTGTAAACGGAAAATTATAATGTAAATATCTTATTGCCAAACAAACATATTACCAACATTAAGGTGATATTAATGAAAATCAGACTCTAATCTACATCTACATAAACAACATTTCAATTTGATCTTTGTGATGAGAAGCAGAAGGTAACGGGGATTCGAACTACATGCATTACATATGTGACATTTAATTTTGGTTCGATCTCAATTTAAGGAGGTAGGTCATTCAAAGATAATTTTGTGAATGTAATGGGAAGAACCGATCTCAAATCAATGTTTAATATATTTTTTAATCACCACTTCGGTTCTGTGGTAAAAGAGATATTGATGAGTCCATAAGTCCTAGTTCAAATAGTAAAATGCCGAAATTGTTAGGCCGGACGTCATGATCGGGATTCGAACTCCGGTACCTCTACTTATATGTGTGAATTTATAATGGCTTTGTCATTTCGTCTATCTACCAAAAAAAATAGAGATATTGATGATAATCAAAAGTTCGATCTAATGGTAATTAAAGTGTAGTTAAAAATTATTCCACTTGAAAATCGAATTTAGTTCTCTTAAAATTTTGTCTTTAATGAAGTTCATTAACCAATCAATACTTTCGGTATAAATACGAGCTTTTTGTTATCAAGAAAATTTATACTTCATACTAAAGTTGACCAATCAATTTTTTTTATAAAAATTAATCTTCGACAAAATTATCAAATATTTATGTGGTCTTACTAACAGGTTTGTATTGTTTATGGAATACACAAAATAAAATTTGTTTTGAAAATACAAGTTCAACGCATGTAAAACTCATAACTGCACAATGTTTAATGTAAAAATTATTACTTTTAGATGTTTAAACAATAATCTAAGTTGCCCCTTCGAAGATATCCGATAAAATTGGAACGATACAGAGAAGATTTGCATGACCCCTGTGTGGAAGAATGACATGCACAAATTGAAAAATGGTCTAAAAAAAACAATGACCTAACCCAAGTAGTACGGATTCCTTTGATTTGAAGAAATTATATTATTATTTTTTGATTCGGCCCCCACATTAAAACATCATATTGAAAAAATGGGTCATTTGTTTAGTTTGAGAGAAACAGAGGAGAGAGATAGAGAAGAGAGAAAGAGAAGTGAAGTTGAAGATTTATCTTGTTTGGCAAGAAGAGAAATTGAAAAGAGAGAAGAATAAATGGTGGACCCCATACCTTTTTGTTTTCTCTTTGTGAAAAGAAAGAGTAAAGAAGACAAAAAAAAGTCTAATATGTCATTAATTTTTTAATTAATCATAAATTATAATGTTGTCTTATCAATAATATTTTTGTCTTTTTAAAAATAATAACATTTCTTTCTCTTATACCTAACATTACATCAAATTTTCTCTATTTCTCATCTCTTTCTCTCTTCTCAAACTCTCTCTTCCCTATTTCTCTCTTTCCAACTTCTCTTTCAAACCAAACAAAACCGTAAGGATCTAAAAAAAGAATAAAAACATAAGTTTTGTATTGAAAAAATAAGTTTTTAAATTTTCAAGACATTAAATGCACGATTTCCAAAATTAAGATTCTACATTTGACTTCTAAACTTCTGCCTTAAGGACACAAGTTAACGTTCCAAAAAAATTAAAATCGAACCAAAATCAATAAAACAAATGAATCCTAATTTTCTTGCTTGATTGATTTTGATTGACTAGATTATTATATTGACACAAACTCCTATCAAGTTCCAAGACCAGAATAATTCTGATAGACCATCTAACGCTCCACCTTGTTTTGAAAGTACTCCACCAAAACCATGTCCTTCTTGTTAAATAAGCTTATATCTCAAATAAAAGTTAGTTCAAAAGATAAAATAACCAAACACATTTATACATTTAAGAACTTGAAAATTTAAGTAATATGTGACTTCAAACAAACTCTAAACAACTTCAATATCTAGCTTCTTGCTAACATGGATCATGAGCCAAATTCTTACAATGCAACCTTCACATCATGAGCCAAATTCTTACAATGCAACCTTCAACGTGACTTTCATTTCATGTTAAATCAGTTTTACTCTTATACCCACCTTGATGTTTAGCATGAACCTTCCAACTCTTTTTGTTTGGTCAAGTAGCCTAAAGTTAGAGCTCATACATACATTTTAAATATGGAGAAGTGAGGTGTCCGGAATTCGAATCTCAACCCCTAGAAATATGCAATATCTCTACCAACTGAGTTAAGCTCACGGAAATGAACCTCCCAACTCTAATACTATGTTAAATGAATTTCAATCTCATTTCTACTATGTTAAATGAATTTCAATCTCATTTCAAAAGTTAATTTAAAGAATGAGTGTCTCAAATATATTTATATATTCAACCATTCAAAAATTTAAATAATATGTGAGACTCCAAACATTTTATATTGCCGTATATGCAAATGATACACCATAATTTTTGGCAGCTTTTAAGTTAAAAATCAAATTTTGATAACTTAATTTAGAAAATTGATATTAATTAAAAATCAGTAAATATATAAGTAGTTTATATTAAAATAGATTAAACAAAATTTAATTGTTGAGGCAAAAACTCTAAACTTAAACATATCAAATTAGAATCAATTTCAAAGACAATATCAACTTTACTTTAGAATATTCAAACTTATCAAACTCAATTGTATATCTCTAAAATAAATTTTGACTTCACCAAAATTAAACATTGATTTGCATGTATGTGTACCGCCATTCACAACAACATTAGATAATGTTTAATAATGAATGAATTGATAAACAAACATGACCATAGACAATTCACATGATCTCAACACTATCTCCTAATTCCAAAATATTATCCTTTTCCTCGATTTCTTTTTATACCAAAATATATGCTTGCACGGTTTTCAAGGGGAATTAACTCCATTTGGAAGATAACAACACCAAAGAGGCAAATTGGGACTAATGTCATTTTCCATCTAATAAATGGGTTTCTTTTCTTCCTTTGGTGAAAAATTCTCTAGGACCACTTTACACACACAAAAATTAAATTAAATCATAAAAGAAAATAATTAATATGAACATTACTATCTTATGCAATGTTTAACAATAGCATTATCCCTGGTACAGAATCCTGTAAAAGTAGGAGACCCTAATAAATGAATAAAGACAAATTTGCAGATAAGTTCCAACCCATATTTGATAAAGCTTGTGTTATGTGCTGCACAAACAAGTATGGGCACTTTGAGAGGTGGATTCTTCCACGAAAGTAGTTAGATTTGTAATTAATAATATTAACGTTATTCAAGTTAAAGTAAAATCAGTTATCAAGAGGAAAATGTGACATCAATTAGAGCTAGCTATTATGAACACACCTAGGTGTGGATATGTAACGTGTGGTTTGGGATCATAGTAATTAAATTCATAGTCAATGAGCTGAAATAAACACAGCATAACTTTTTAATAGTAGAAACTAGTAAGACAATTAACTTTTTCCTAAGGTTTTAAATTGTTGTAGTTAACTTCATCTAATCTCCAATAAAAAAAAGTGCATCTAATACCGCCTTAATCTCAATTTAGATAGCAGATACTTCTAATCTAAATTAACTTAACGAACGTCCCCGTGAACTTAACTCAGTTGGTAAAGACAATACATAATATATGTAAAGTTTGGAGTTTGAATTCTAAATACCACAAAAAGAAAATTAACTTAACAAACCGCAGTAAAGTCAAAACAAAAATTGATTTATCACAAATACGAATTCAATTATCTCAAACCATTAGGGTTGGTCTAATAATGTTGAATTGAGATCTTGAACGTGTTCCTTTTAAAAGTCTCAAGTTCGATTGTGTCCGAAGCCGATTTGAAGGGCAAGTTTAACCTCTTTAAAAAAAAAATCACCATTAACTATTAACTTAACAGAAAATGACTAACAACAAGAAATCATTAACTATGGCCAAATACATAAAAATAAACAATAAAAAAACAAGATCATTGCTAATGCATAGAATTTCACTTAAATAAAATAGATGTGGTCTCAAATCTCAATTACATTTATGTTGTCATCATAAAGAGACACCAAAATTACACTATTGGGCAAAGTTAAGACCTTGGATTAATTAAAAAGAGGAAAAAACTACAAAGGATGATAATTAACAAAAATAACCACAGATCATGGTAAAAATAAAATCTCTACTAGCTTAAGCTTAATTTCCATTTATCTTAATTCCTTGAAAAATAAATAAAAAGACTAATTAAGAGGATAAACCATTAACAGAAGAAACATGAACATTGACACACCCATCTTCATTCATATGATGAATGACATTGTTGGAACCATCATCATTATCATTACCATTACCAATATTATTCTTATCATCATTTTGAGTAGCAATTTGAGTTGCAATTCCAATTCCAATTCCAACATCAGATTCTGATTTCTTCCTCAAACTACTATTCTTGTTGTTATGCATCCAAACTTTGAAAACTCCTCTTGAAACACCAATGTCATTGCAGAATTTCTGAACCAACCCATCATCACTCTTTTGCATTTTCCAACCCAATTTCTCTGAAAAACCATGCATTTTCTCTTTCTGCTCCTTGCTGAATTTGGTCCTGTATCTCTTTTTCCCACTACTAGTGTTGTTGTTGTTGTGGCTTTCAAGCTTAACAACAGATGAAGCAAAATTGAGATTCCTTTGAAGATGGTTTTGGTGGTGGTGGTGGTGTTGATCATGATCAGAGTGTTGTGGTGGTGTTGAATAAGCATTTCCTCCAAGAGCTAAAAGCATGTGTGGAGCTGAAGAATGATGATAAGAAGGTGGTAAATGTGAGAGTGGTGGTGGTGATGATGGGCTTGAAATTGGACTTGGGCTATGACTTGGGCTTGTACTTTGACTTGGGCTTGTGCTTTGACTAATTGGACCACGGTGTGGCAGTGGTAACGGTGGTGGTGGTTGTGGTGGTGGAACTGTTGTTGAAGGTGTTGTGTAGATACAGCTAAGAAAAGGTGGGCTGTTTTTGTTGCTGGCTGTTGCCATAGTGGTGGTAGAGGTGGTGGTTGTAAGGATGTGCTCTTGTGGCTCACGGCGGTGGAAATTCCGGTGACAGCCACAAGCAGCACATTTAAGGGATCTAGGGTCATTAGAATTGAGAGATGATGATGGCATGAATTCACCACATCCATCAAGTGCATGTCCACCTAGGGATGCAGCATGATTTTTGAGACATTCTTTGTAAGAAACAACCATGGAAGATGGTGGTGGTGGTGGAGTAGCGGTGGTGGTTGTTGTCACTTGGCGTTTATGTGTTCCGTTTGTGAAAGGTGAAGACTTTAAGGTTATTGGTTGTGTAGATAGTGGTGTTTGTGTTTGAGAATCTGCATCTATGATGTTTCTTGAGGTCATGTCCATGTCTTGTTGATTAGGGTTTGATGAATTGTTGTTATTGTAGGGTTGAAAGGGGAAAGGGAACAAGAGGAAAAAAACAAGGGAAAGGGATAATGGTTTGTTTGGAAGAGAGAATGAGAATTGGTGATTATGATTATGGAGGTTAGAGAGAGTGTGATGATGATGGTTATAATGAGAAGTGATGACAAAATCTGAGGTTTAAATGGGGTTATCAAGAGATGAGATAGAGGGTTACAGCAATACAAATAGTGTCCCAAATCTCAACCACTAATCATATGACAAGAGAACACATTCATAGCATTCAAATATTATTATGTCTATATCTTTATATTAAGAAAATATAATTTTATTGATTATTGATAATTTTATCTTTCTTTACTTAATTACATAATTAAATTTTGTTCTAATTTTAAATTTAGATCAAATCAAATTTTAAGTGATTATAAAAAAAATCAAATTTGATATAATCTTTTTCATAAAAAACATTTATCTAATCTTAGATAAAATCTTATCTAATTTTAAATCAATCCTAAGAAAATCAGATTCAGATTAAATATCAATCATAATTAAAAATACATAGTAATTAAAGTAAAGATATATTGATTGATAGAACTATTACGCCTACAACTTCAAACTTAAATTTTATTATGATGAAGGATTCGGAAGATTTTCTTTCTAAAAAAGCAAAAGAAAAAATAAACAGAATTATTGATATAATAAATGAGATATCGTATTTTTGTGCAATTTTTTTAATTCCATCATTCATTTAAAAATATTTATTTGTAATTTTATCATTTTTAATTAATCAAATAGTTAAATTTAATCCTAATTTTTATTCCGGTATCCCTAAACATCCTCATTTTCGTGGAGGCTAACTATAGTACATAAAATAAAACAAATACTAAATAATAAAGTTATATCCATAAATATAATCTTAATTTCGTGGAGGGTAACTATAGTCCACATTCGAGAAAGAAAATAGGCGTGAAATGTGACGATCCGGACGCTTGTGTTTTTTTAGAAAGAAAACAAGTATTAAATGGCTCTAAAAATAATTTAAATTTGATACACTATTTGTGCAAAATAAAATTGTAATTTTACACAATCACAAGCCGATCTTTTTTTTTGTGAAGATAATTTTAATCAAAGTTAAATATTTGTAATAATTCGACAAATTGATCGACATTATAATTATTTTTACATCAAGATGACATACCAATTAAATCCTTGTATGGAATGAGATAAAAGGAAAACTTTAGTATAATTAGTATAATAGCAATAAAAAATATTTACATTGAATACATTCCAATTAAATTATTATAAAAGAGTAAAACAAATGGATAAGGGGTAAAATATAAATAGAAAATTGAATGAGAAAAAGTAATTTTTTTATTTATAAAAGAAAAAGTTAAACTTTTGGTGTAATAACAATGCTTGGAAATACATTTAGCCTCTGTCTTGACGTTTTTCGCTTAGATGTATATTTAGCGTTTGTTTAGATTGACGATTTCTTACACATATACATATTTTCTCGCTTCCTCACCGCAAAACTCCGTAATTATTATTTGTACTTTCTGCGTAAATACAGTTTCACAAAGAAGTTTTGATTTTCTAAACGCTCATCCAAAGTATTTACGTTTTTTGCTCAAACCTACATTAAGCGTTTGTTTAGATTGACGATTTTTCACGAGACACATATTTTCTCGCTTCCTCGTCGTAAAAATCCAAAGTTGTTATTTGAACTTTCCGCACAAATACAATTTCGCAAATGAAATTTTATTTTTCTAAACGCTCATCCAAACACATACTTACTTGCATTTCAAATCATTAAACACTACTATAAACTGCATTAGATTAGATGTTGATCTAACATATATGATTCATTAATTCTGATTTAATGATAGTTTGTGATGGTTCCTTTAAGTATCACATGTGTTAGTTGGGGGCAATAAATTTGTCTGAAATTATTAGGCAAGAATATATTCGTTGAGGTCACTGATTCACACAAGAGTCAGTGTCTCCTGCAGACGAGTCTTAAAGGGAGAGAGAAGGTACGTACGTTTACGTGGCCATTTACTCACTCAGGTGATGGTGGTGAGTGCTAACTTGTTGCTTTGTATCAAAGGACATTATAGACCCAACTGGGCCATCTCATAACCCTGCAAATGTAAACAAACACATGAATTCTAGTTTTGCTTTCATTAATAATAATAATTCATCACTATACTATTGCTGCTCATTCCCAACAAAAGCTTACCTCATTTGTTCATTTCCTCACGCATAAACTTTTTTTTTTTTTTAAGGGAAATAGTGGTATTGTTTTCAGGGAGATGCCAGCCTGGATATGATTTTTAATTTAATTTTTTAAAAAGGAATTTTATAATTTAATTAAAATAGGTGGAAATATATTCAAGTTCATTCTTAATGATATTAGATTTGATGAAATTACAACAACCTCATATATTGTTTGGAAAATGTTAACTTGTGCTCTTAAGACACAAGTTTAGAAGCTAAATGTAAAAATAATGTATTGAAATGCGTGTATTAAATTTAATCTTTAATGTTTTAATGAATTGAATGCATAAAATTTAAAAGAATATTTCTCTTTTTGGATTTCTTAACATGTGTCCTAAGGGCACAAATTAACACTATCCTTATTGTTTAAGAGATTAGTTGCAAGTTTGGCTACGCACAAAAAATGATGGGAAATGAATTGACTTTTGTGGAATTTGAGTTAGAATGTTTAAATGCATTTGAGTTGAACATTAAATTTCGATTTAAAAATCATGTTTAAACTTAAAACTATACATCTTTCCGTCATTATTATAAGCAAAAATAATTTATAGTTTGCATTCACTGGATTAATTATGTATACAGTCTTTATTATCGACCACATACATTATTTAATGAATGAATCTAGATATTAATTTTTTTTTATATTAGTTTTTTTTTTGAAGAAGCTAAACTAACCCCCTCAAATTGGCACAAAAGAGAATTGAACCCGAGACCTTGAGGAATTTTTTTCCTATATATATTGGTTACTGAAAGGTGTAAATCTTAACTTTAAATAATTAAATCAAATATGGAAATTGAAGGGTTAGATAATTCAACTAATTTCAGCTAATAGAAAAGAAACATAAGATTTTGGGTTCAAATCCGGACGAAGAATAAACATATTAAATCAATAAACTTACTATTTAAAATTAAAATCAACATTATATTAATATAGAAAATATGGAATGAAGTGTTAAGATATTTATAATAAAATGTTATTGTACACTTTCATGTAAAACGTATTTTATTCAAGTTATTCTCTTGTGTATGAATTTACAATAAATTATAATTATCAATGACAAAGAAGTTTATATTCTTAAGCTTTTTGGTCTTGATTTTCAAGCTCACCCTCGTCCTTGTTAACTTGATTATACCCTCTCACTGTTTTGTTTAGTTCAACACTGATTAGACATCTAGAAGATCATTGCATGGTCTCTTCTTTTTCCTTTTTTTTGGCTTTCGCATCGGTTTTCAACCCACCAAAGATGGACGACTAATCTGGTTCGCGCGTAGAGGCATGTGCACTGGCCAAGCGTTGTTCCTCCTGGGAATCGAACCCGGTATTCCCCAGATACGTCCTTGGAAGGAGCTCCTTGCCACTGGAGCCCAAGCAAGAGTATCAATGATGGTCTCTTCTTGTGGTGGCATTTTTAGATATCACCTTAATTGATACTTGATTGTTGCAACTTTTCTTTCTACCGAAAGATATGCCGTTATTTATTCTATTGAATTTTCTCATGAAGAGTTTCGCCAAATTTATGGATTGAGTGTGACTCTTCGTCATTTAAACTTTTACTAATGTAAATTTGGCTCCTTAGCAGCTTAAGCCTTTAAACACTATATGAACTCTTCAAAGCAATAAGACCCAACATCTCTAATTCTTACCAGTTTGGATGTACATGTTATATTATAAACAACGAAGTTAACCTAAAGAAATTCGATGCCTAGGCACAAAAGTGTACTATATTGGGATACTCTGAATGCTCAGAGAAATACAAAGTCTATAATTTTGAAACAAATACAATGGAAGAATCAATACATATTAAATTTGATGACAAAAATCCTGATAATCGAATTTCAGAGCTAGTGGATAGTTTTGCAGATATTGAGATCTATGCAGAACCATAAACATCTCACATATGAGATGACTCCTCTGATGCTTTCAAATCAGATGCACCATTTGCTACTCCAAAAGATGTTGCACGCTCCGATTTGCAAGGTGCAAGCTTAAGCACTGGTGCACAAGCTGGAATAGCTTTCAAATATAAGTCCCAACGTTTAGAAGGTCAAATCATTAGCAACAAGAATGATCCTCTGAAGACAAGACCATCATTCATAAATGAACACTCTACGTTGGGGTTGTTGTCAAATGATTGAACTAACCTGTGTGAATGAAGCTCTAAAATATGATGGATGGACAATTGCAATGCAAGATAAACTTAATCCATTCCTTATACATGATGTATGTGGCTTAGCTTAAACCTTCTGAAAAAGCATCATTAGAACCAAATTGGTTTTCAAGTACAACCTTAATGAGCAAGAATAAGTGGTAAGAAATAACGTTAGACTAGTAGCTCAAGGCTATAGTCAACAATAAGGTATTGAGTTCAGTAAAACATTTTCTTATGTAGTTAGGTTAGAGGCAATAAGATTATTATTTGAAGGTGAGAAAAACACAATAGAAGGGGTTGAATTATGTTGACTTTTTTTAAACTTTTTCCAAGTTTTTAGCCTGGTCACAGTCATAGCGAGTCAGAGTCTAACTGCAGGGTCTGAGTGCAGCGGATAAATCAAACATAAAGAGCGAGAGAGATAGAGAGCACAAAGCAATTATACTTGTTCCTCCCACAAACCATGACTAGTCAAGTCCCTTGCACATTTAAGGGATTTTTACTATAATCACTAAAGATTACAAATGCTCAAGTAGACAAGTAAGGGACTTTCAAATGCTCAAGCATACAAGCAAGAGATTTATAATGCTCAATCACAACTGAAAAAGACTTCTTACAATCTAACTTAATTAAGTAAAAGATTGTTTGGTTTTACACTTGATATACAATCTGAGGTGTAATCAATTACAAAACAGAGTAAGACTCCTAAGACATAGAATTTCTAAGATATGAACTTGTTAAGAAATCCTTAATTGTTACCTCCTTATATAGGGAAGGATTTGAGAGACGTTGGAGAAGTGTCAGTGCATTGAGAGTCCTTGAGAAACTATCAAATCAAGACGTTGGATTGTTGCCTGATATGGTAAATTCATTTGAAAAGAAAAATCAAAACCATTGTTGGAAATAGAATTATCTGTATCATTCTTTTCATTTTGTCCTTGAATTTGACTTAGCACGTGATTAAGAAGAAGAAAAATTGTACTTGGTCAGATCTTGAAAGCGACCCTTCTCAAAAGAAGACAAAGCTGACGTGGCTTATAAGTCTTCAAAATCTTGGTGACTCAGAGTCTAACCTTCAGTAGCTTCTCAGTCAATTCTGAAGATGAGAAAA
>Ga0228710_1005743_pt1 | contig 19150 bp, 12 predicted proteins | sample MedpolnodulmetaG_FD_177995 | JGI IMG/M metagenome (GOLD analysis project Ga0228710, IMG submission 177995) | Root nodule microbial communities from Medicago polymorpha collected in Santa Monica, California, United States - pink nodules | ecosystem: Host-associated > Plants > Roots > Nodule...
AGCATCATACCCCACAGCCTAAACACGAAACAAAACAAGCATATAAAAATTAAAAACCTAATACCACCTCTCCTCTATATCACATAAACTTGGCATAGTTCGATCGAAACATAGCGGAACCAACAATCACAAAGCAAGAAAATATTAAACCATTACAATAATATCCTCACCTTCAACAGACGAAGCTGAGGGCAATCCGTAATCTAACTGCACACCACATAACTCACATTCAATCTTACTAAGATCAACATTTACCCAGCCTCTTCTAGCACAAGCTAAAGGACCACCAACCTACACAATTCACCAAACCTCATTACAATTTTCCCCAATTTAACTTCAATTATCTTAACCTAATTACTTAGAATACAATCTTCACTTCAATTTTTTACAATTATCCCCAATTTCACTTCAATTGTCTTAACCTAATTGCTTAGAGCAAAATTAAGCGAACCTTGGGCAATTTTCCGGCGAGTTTGAAAGTGGAAAGGCGACGAAGCAAATCACAGCGTTCCCAGGGTCTACACGAAGGATTTGAAGCACCGTGCAACGCTGAAGCAATGAGCATGTACGAATCCGCGCTGGATTTATCACGCCGGCTAGCTTCTCCGGTGGGATCGTACGGCGGAGATGAAGCTCCGGCAGAGCTGAGAGAATTGAGAAATTATTAGAGAGAGAAACCCTAGAGAGAGAGAGAGAGGAAGGTTTATTACCTAGCAGCAGAATGTGGTTTATGATTCTTCTTCTTCGAAGAGGTTACAACACCGTCTTCCTTCATTTTTTTTTCTTCTTCCGATTTAAAATTTAATTTAAGTTGGAACGCTTCTTTCCGCTTATCGATTATGATTCTGCTTCTGCTTCTACTTCTACTTCTATGCTAGCTAGTTTGGGTACGCGTGATCTACCTATTTTTTATCCATTTTTTTAATTAAATTACGCATATTCTCCCACCTTTTTTTTATTTTAGTCCTATTTGTAGTTTTTTTTTTCTATTTAATTAAGGTTCCTTTATGTTTAAAACATGAGTAACTTGTGCCAAAATGAAACATTTGAATAATCTGATTTTTAACGTTTCATTGTGAAAGTTTATCAAAAAGTTGTATTGGAGCTTATATGATGGATCAATGTTTTGTGTAAGTTGTGATTGAGTGTTTGGTCAAATATTTTTAATCTTTGAATCGAATTCATCTCATTCTCACATGTGTCGAATCATAATTATCATCTATCGAGAGTATATACATACACATTGAAGGTTTATGGTGACATTCACCCATGGACATTTGTTAAGCCAAGTTGAGACTTGACCTCTCGAGACATTAGAGGTACCAACACCGCATGTAGTAGTACCACCCCCAACTAGAGAAGTGTCACCCTTAAAATAGGTCAAACAAATACCACAATAACCTTGAGAAGAGGAGTTGGCAACACCGTATATAAATTGTCCATAACATTTCTCTCTTATTTTGTTTTTCATATATACCATGTGGAACCTCACATTGGGAGCAGTAAACAATTTCAATAATAAGAGTAAAATTAGAATATATTATAATTAAAGTATGATTATAATTACTTTTATTATTTTTTTAAATCATCTTTAAGACTCTCTAAAGGTGATCAACAATAAAAACAATATGAATGAGATGTCCATCAGTTATAATTATAAACAGTCGAATTTGAACCTTATTTTTTTCAACAATATTTAAACAAACTCTTATTTGAACCTGTGTATTCTCACTTCTAATTGTTGAGGGAGATCAGGTTGGCGCCACTTATAAGTGCAATTACATGAGGGTAGACAAGGTGTGCCATCAGGGGCGGATCTTGTGTTAGGCATGGTGTGGCAGATGCCACACCAGATTACAACCCAAATTTTTTTTTATTAATATAGTAGACCGAAAAGATAATATATATCACATAATTGAACAATGTTTCACAAATCAATGTGTGGTCTATTGGTAGATAGTCCTTTATTAATAGTCACGTCCACGGTTCAACTCTCGGTGCCACTGTTTTTAACTTTTTTTTAAAAAGAAAATCATATTTTAAGGAGAAAATCATCAAAGATGTAACAAACTTGTTTTAGCCACTTCACTATAGTGTTTTTTCTGTTTAATTTTTGCATTACTAATATATATATCGTATTATAAATCAAATGTCCACTAAAAAAATTCTTTTATAATTTTGCCACACCAAACCATCATGTCTAGATCTGCCCCTGTCTCCCACGTGTCTTTATTGAGAGGTGGCTCATAAAGATTCCTTGACACCGCTTATCATGTGTCAATATGACAATCATGATGGATGACGTCACTACATACTCACTCGTTTATGTCTGGTCATGTGTTTTCAAGGTCCATCTAGCATGGTTAAGTAATTCTTTTTTACCATCGTAGCGAAGGAAATAAAGTAAGTGAAGAGAAATGAAAGGTAGTTAAAAGTAGGGTTAATAGTGTTTTACCCCTGTAATATATGTCATTTTCGGGTTTACCCCCTATAAAAAATCTGTTTTTGTTTTCATCCTTGGAAAGCACTATTAACCCTTAAAAGTATTTTCTCCATTGTTTAGATCTCTCACATGGATGGAAAGAAATCGTTCTTTTTGTGCACCTAACATGAAAATCTTTTCCTTTATTTTTATCATTTTATTAAAAAATATGAAATATTTAAACTTATTCTTCACCAAGCATTTTGGAGCTTTTACGATGTTTTTAGGTGTGATGTGCTACTGTTTTGAATGTTAGAATTGTTTTAAGAATATTATGATATTAAATTTTGGTTTTTGTTAACTAATTGGAGTGTTATTTGAAATTTTTTCTATTATATTATGCTATTTCATATGCATATGTATTAATTTATATACAAAACATTATCCACTCGTCCTTTTTCACATCCTTTTTCAAATTATCGACTTGTCCATGTAAAGTTACTACAGAAGTTGAAACCTCATCCATCTTTCTACGAACCTTCACAGATTCAGCATTTAGTGTTGCCTTCGGATCATCTAAGAGTTTTCTTCCTGTTATGGTCTATGAATTAAGAATTTGATTGTTTGCTTCTTCAACTTGCTTCTTTGCATTTTCAACACCACATCTAGCCACGTTCAGTTGAGCTCTTTGAACTTGTAAATCTTGGATGCAGCTTGAGCTACTTGTGCAGTTGGCGGGGGAAAGTCTACATCATAAATTAGTTCATCAACGAGGTCTGGTATTGTAGCATTGGGATCGAGAATAGCAGCAGCTTCAAGAGCAGGAATTACAGCATGCCCCAAGTCAATTTCAAGAGCATGCTCAACCTCTACCTGATAAGCCCTTTGTAGATTATTACGATCTTCGTAAACTTTATCTCTAATAGCAACTACATTCCCCGTGAGGAAATGGTTTTTGAAAAACTGGTCGTTATTCACTTCATGTGCAATGCCCCCTAATAAATTCCAACCAATTCTGATGTCTTCCATTTAGAATGCATTTGATATAGGTGAAAAGAGTGAAACCGGAGTTTGAGAAAAACAGTGAAGATGAAGAATACCAAACCCCCAAATTTATAATTCATCTTACTTTTACATCAATATATCTAATCAATTTTTTACTTTCATAAAATTACATTTGACCAAAATCAATTTTTTTGAATGAATCCTATCGAAATTAATTCTCATTCTCTTAGTGTATGCTCGCACCAAGATTAATTTTATCCAATCACAAATCAATTTTCTGCAACATCATATCTAAGCAAAATAATCACTTCAAAAATCACAAATCTATTTTAGAAAAAATATATTTAATATTTCTTTTATTGATAAAAGATTGGTGCCTTTTATTAATTAATTATAAGAAATATAAATGATTATGAGGAGTAGCAATAGCTCATTAACAACTACTTACAAAGCTTAACATTATTTTACATTGAGAAGAAAACGGAAAATTAAATAAAGAGGAGTAGCAATAGCTCATTAACATAAGTACTCATAATATATCACAAGTGCATCAATAAAATCAAACATAAGTTGTTCATCTTACATTAAGACTGAATTACATAAAAACCACATAATATCTATAACGAAAGTGGTTCATGCCAAAATAATTTAACTTCCACATTATATTTCTAACGATAGTGGAGTGAACAAACACATCGTTTATAAAAACACATAATCTAGATAAAATATAACTTGCTTTTAGTAAGTTGATCATAGTTCCAGTTTGCAACGCCTGCATTGTATTAATTCATAAAAAAAACAATGAAAAAGTCTTTCTCAATGGTGGAATGTCCTCTGAAAAGGAAAATCAATTAGTTCAGTGTTTGTCTCAATATAAGAGTGGTTGACAACAGGATTGAATGTCAAAAATATATATTTTTTGTTGCGGTTCTAACCAAGTTCATGTCACTCCCATTGACCGTAGATGAATCCAAAACCGGAGGCTGAAAAATAGACTACCCAAATATTTGATACAAAATGTAAAAATACAACAAAAATTTACATAATTAATAAATAGATAAACAACTTTTAATATAAATCTCACCTTAGTTGAGGTAAAATAAACGCCATCATTAATAAATTGATTCATAATTTTGAGACTATCTGTTAGATTTACAACCTCAAATGACTAAAGTGAGGGTTCTAGAGCATTGTTTAATTTCTTAACCCATGAACATAAGATTTTTGCCAACCAATGAGTCCAAAGATCCTAGATGAAAGTTCAATCCATATGCCTATGATAAAATCAAATAAAGTGCAATATATGATGTTTGTATGTTCCAAAATATGAATTTGTGGAACGATTTCTTACGTACGTGTTAGCGCTGTCAACATTAACATAATGCAGTAGACGAAAAAAAACATTGAAGATAACATTGGAGACACCATCAGTTACAACAATTTTGACCTTGTATTTGTCAAATTTCAAATTGACAATGACATATGTGAATCTCATTTGATTAAAAAAAAAAAAGGTTCGTAGAAAACTCAACAAAAATAATTAAAATAAATATTTACTTTGGTATAATAAAGAACTTTCTATATTTACAGTTGGGACAATGGAACAAACCAAGATAATCTTCAACAATCTTATGGCATAGACAAATTGGATACCACCATGGATCCAATTGAGAAAAACCCACAACCTTGACCTCGACAACAAATATACCAATTTCATGGGTGCTTTATAGGTGTGGATATCGGTTGGTTTCGATCGAAAATCAGTTCCCAAACCTCAATCCGCTTAAACCCGCGGTTGGTAACCATAACCCATTTCTGTCCAAATTTAGATTCGATTAATTTGGATTAAGCGGATAATCGGGTGGGTTTAGTCGGTTAATTCAAATATGATCAATTAAAATTAAGTCCATTAATTTTTTAAAACGTTACAATGAAAAACACAAATTCTGGTATTGCCTTATAGTTTTTCTAGAATTGGGACTGAGTTGATAATATATCAAGCTCATTCATCTCCATTTGAGGGTTAATCACATCTTAAAATAACAATAAAGTTTAACATAAAATTGATGTCATTCATCAATCATTTATTTAAGGTCATTCATTAATTATTATAGAACACCACTTTGAGTTCAAGGACATTAATACTATTGTAATATGCTTGCTTGAGTTCAGAGCACATCACAAACTAGCATAGCACAGCCAACATGCATTTAGGTTAAATCACAAATATTAAATATTATATTACAATCATTTCAGGTATCTTCGTTGTTAAATATGAAAATTGTACCTTGTTGATGCTCAACATTGTGTACCTCTGCAGCATGGTCTAAAAAAAGAAAGAAAAAAAAAGAATAGTAAAACTTTTTACACACCATCAAAATATATTTGAAAAAAATAACAATAAATATGTTATAGTGCACAATCAGAATAGACTTCAATGATATGTGAACAAACATTGGATGATAGTTATGAACACCTCTTCTATGTGGCCAATCAATATTGCTTTGATGCACATCATGTGTCTCTAATGCACAGTCATTACGTGATAGCTTCAATTCATAAATCAATCCTAACAATAACCATGTAGATGAAGCTCAATTTAAATAAATAAAGGAAACTCGAATCCGATAAATCTTTATCTCAAAATCAAAGCAAGAAAGCGTCATAAACAACTAGCAGTGTTGCTATAAAATCGATGTCAATATCTTAATTTTGTTTAATTAGCATTTTTTATCATTAAATTTCATCATACAATGATTGAATTAATCATTTCCAAAACCATCAACATACTTCACAATACGGTAAGCATCAAGTTTAAGAATAGTTTATATTCTAACATGCATATGTTGTTATAATTTTCAAATCCGATAAATCTTTAACTAAAAATCAACGCAAGAAAGCCTCATAAACAACTAACAATGTTGCTATAAAATCGATCTTAAAATCTCAATTTTGTTTCATTAACATTTTTTATCATGAAATTTCATCATACAATGGTTGTATTTATTATTTCCAAAACCATCAACATGCTTCATAACACAGTAAGCATCAAATTTCAAAACATAACAGTTTCTATACTATCATTGCACATGTTGTTATAACTTTCAAATTCGATAAATCTTTATCTCGAAATCAAAGTAAGGAAGCATAGACATACCAATATTTAAGCGTGTTTAAAAAGCAAAGTAAACACCATGGAGCCAAGCAAAACAAGCAGCTTCCATTTGATTCATTCTCAGAAATCAGCGACATGTGTTGTGTAGTATGAGTCACATTTGACTCCAAAATATCCACACAAAAAAAAATCATTCATGCATAACATAAAATTATACTATATATATATTACCTAAAATATTAAATACTAAAAAAATAATAATGTACTTTTTACCATTGAATGGAATTAGCGCCCAATTGCTGGTGCAACACCAGCTCTACTTAAGACTTGTCCAATTTCTACAATGCATTGAAAACAATAAAAAATAAATAGTCAAATAATTAAGCAACATCAAATACACAAAATAAAAATACAAATTTATTGACAAATAACTAATTTACGTACCTGCCACAACATTTCGTAACAACTCATACTCTTCACTCAAATTTAGATTTTTTGAAGTCGATGAAAGATGGTTTCAACCAATTCCGAGTACAAATCAAAGCTTCCGCCATTTTTGGACTCATTGAGCTCTTATACATGTCAATCCTTCCCGTGGTGCTGAATGTGCTTACAGAAACAACCGATGACACCGGTGTGGCCAACACATCCCTAACCATTGTTGTCAAAACAGGGCAACGAACACATTTTTTCTTCCACCAAACAAGAATGTCAAAACTTGCATCATCCTTTTCTAGAGGGTCACTCAAGTACCACTCAAGGTCATTTTGTTGAACAATGGTTTATTTGGTTTTCAAGTGTTCTTTATAGGCCTTTGTCGTTGCATTTAATGATGGTTTTTTGGGAATAATAGGTTGTTCAACAAAGGAATTGCTGTTGCCCGAAGGGCCGGCAAAGGTTTCATGTTCAGATCTGTAAAGATTGTACAACTTAAATAAATCATCTCCCACACTCTTAGCCCTTTCCTTTGCCATTTCACTGTCAACACCATACAAATAACCAAAAGACCACTTAATATACTCAAATTTATACCTAGGATCAAATATCACACGAAAGCATAGAAATTGGTTCATTTCACAACATTATCCCAATACTTGTCATACTTAGCCTTCATTTCTACTCTCATTCCATCCACAATAGTATTCAAGTCCATACTTGCCTTTTGAAGCTCACACAAAATAGAAGCCAAGTTGTGAAAGGCGGTATATATAGACACTTGTTGGGAAGATGAAAAAACTTTTGCAACGTCATGGAAAATCTTTAAAAAGCTAACAAAGGTTATAACATTTTCCCAATCAATAGGAGTAGGAAGGCCAATCTCTTTAAACAACTCCCCATACCCAACATCTTTATGCACTAACTTCTCAAAAGCGGCTTGAAGTTTTTCAGCAGTATTCAACATTATGTAAGTTGAATTCCACCTAGTGGAAACATCAAGAGAAAATGTGTTTTTTACATGTTATCCTTGACATTTCGATGCATTCTTTAAATTTTAAAGCACTTTGAGTTGAAGACCTCACAAATCTAACATCATTGCGGATATTAGAAATAGACATATCTTGATCTTTCAACCCGTCCATGACTACTAAGTTCACTATATGGGCAACACGTTTCATATGGAAGTGATCCCCTTCACCCAACAACCCATTCTTGATCTTAAATTTTCTTTTCAAATAAGCAACAACCGCATCATTATAGGAAGCGTTGTCCACGGTGATTGTGGACACGTTCCTTATACACCACTCTTTCAAAACCTCCTTAAGCTTTTTACCAATGGTTTGTCCTTTGTGATTTAGTACTGAGGTGAAATTAATTATTCTCTTTTGGTAGTTCCAACAATTATCAATGAAGTGTGCAGTAATGGTTATGTATCAAAAGTTTTGAATGGAAGTCCAGCAGTCTGTAGTTAAGTTTACACTTCTACAATCAGACTTAAAAAATACCTTAAGTTTCACTTTTTTATCTAGATATAGATAAAGTTAGAAATAATCTCTAGCAATTGCCCTTCTTGAATAAGGGGTCGTTAGAGGTTATAATTGTTTACAAAGTTGCTTGAATCCCTCACCTTCTATCACCCTAAAGGCAAGTTCATCAAAGATGACAAAGTTTGTTACGACTTTCCTACATTTTTTTTGCATTATACCTTTGGTTTACACGAACTAGAAAACCAACATGTTCCCCTACAAGGTTTGATTGCCTAGGGTATTTTAACATGTTAGCAGGTTTTTTAAGACAGACTTCAGAGTGTGCTAAAATGTTGGATGTCTCATGTGCTTTAGAACCACAAATGTATCGTCTATGACAATGTTTACAAGTTGTTATGGGTTCTGGTTCATTGGATAAATGGTTAAAGTCTAGCCAAACAAGAGAGGTTCTCTTATTACCACTAGCATTAGATCTTATGCACCTAGTAGTAGAAAGAGGGAATTGGAGCATTAATGGATAAATCAGTTGGTTGTTGAGTTTCATCAGCTGAAAAAGATTAGTAAAGTATTGTAGATGTGTAATTAACTAAATATTTCACATTATAAAATATTTAAGTGTTTCAACAATTATTAAGTATTTTAATTTTTTAATTACTTAGATTGAGTTTTAACAATTAATTAAAGATGGACATGTTTAAAATTAGTTAACTGTTACGAAATTTTAAAGGAGAAAGTGTGTAAATATAGGTGTAAGTGTTTGTTAACTTTCCCAAAACAGCAAAATCATACATGTTTCGATTCAAGCATATGAAAGTACCACATAGGCAGATATGCAAATACATATGAACATATTATATAAGAACATAATTCATAAAAAAGTAGTAGTAATCAAGTACTATGATTCATTCTAAAAAAAAGTATTAGGATTCATTCTTTAGAAAATTGTACTAGGATTATTGTTTGTTGAAAAAGGGTACCAAGATTCATTCTTTTTTGTTCAAAAAATATGTTAGTGCATGCATATGTCAATTAACAAAAGAAAGAGGAGTTCCTCCTTTTATGTATCTAATGATCTTAATTCTAAACGCATCAATTGAACTATGTGATGTCTTCATTCAAAATGGGCAAGTTACCCCCTCTATTAAACTGTATAGGTAGTACATATACACATAATCATATACTTATAATTTTAAAACGTAAAATTAGCTTATGCTCTGGTTACCCCCTCCATAGCTGCAACTTCAATTACCACATCCACAGCTGCTGCAACTCCAGTCACCCGCTCCATAGCTTCGGCTCCATTTACCCCTTCCATTACTGATTTTAGAGGGAAGAAGTGTTAGTTCACAACAGTAATAATACATGAGTTTCGGATGTGAAAATAATATAAAAAGCAGTGTGCAGCTATTGCAAATATTTGAAAAATAAATTTAATTTCTCTATTTGACCAAAAATCTAAAATCTTGATAAAAATATTCTTGATTAATGTGTTTTTTCACAAGAAAAATAATAAGTATAACATAATTATTCTTGAGTTGTGCATTCTATATTTATGTATTTTTTCGTAAGTTGTGGAGATAGAATACTTACTCATATAGGTTACTAATTCATATAGAAACTTACTGAAAACTGTACATAAAACTTACTCAAAATATATGGACCAAAACTTGTTCAAAATATATACGAATCAAGAAAAAATTATGTTATACTTACGAAATAAAATAATTTTTTCTCTTAATATTGGTTACTCAACTGTACATAACTCAATCAAGACAAGTGTTACATCACTAAGTTATTGATTCATATATGACATAATCAAAAGCTAATTTTACTCATATCTCACTTCCATAACAACACATAAACAAAGTCCTTAATTTCCATATTTTTCAGATATTAAGCATATTAAATCATCTCAATCAATAAATCGTCTATCAAGAACTCCCCAAAACAAAAAAAAAAGTACAACAAATTCTTACCTTACTTTTTTCAATAGCTACTGCATCATTTCCTTCATCATCAAATTCCATCTTTAGTGTCTCCAAGTAAGAGCAAATCAACATAAACAAGTACAAAAAAAGGAATAAATTAGTAACAATCTATTGCTCTTAAATGTGAAAGGTACATAATCATCATTGTTAAAAAATCAGTACATAAACATGCTAAAAATTTCAGATTTATGGCTCTTCGACTTAAACAGGTACAAAAAAAAAATTTTAGTTAAAAAATCAGTTTTGATCTTAAATGTGTTTTTACATAAGCATACATAAAAAGATTAGCAAATAAAAAGTGGATTTTGACATAAACATATTTAATTCGGATTTATGCTTTACATAAACATAAAACGTACATAAACATAAACATAAACATAAACATACATTAGAATAAACAAACAACAGTCTCACCTTTGATCTTAAGGTGAAAAATTCTTGAATATTTACCTGAAGCACAAAGAAATATAGATTAGAAAATAAAAGCGTAAGAGGAAAGCTCAAAAATTTGGATTTTGACCTTAGAAACGTGAGTATATTCAGTACAAACCTTTAAAAGATTTTGGAAAGTGGGTTGTGATGAAGGGAATAATGAATGAAATCAATTTTATTTGAAGGAAGGAATACTTTTGAAGTTAAAAATCCGTGCAAAAAAGGTTAGGGTTTGGACTTCTAATGAGATTTTTTCTTTCTCTCTATTGAGCAGCCAACACAGATTTAAGAACCAAGGTTTTTCTTAACTCAAAGTTATATACTCTTGGCTGGGCTGGACTATAGGTAAGTATATGTATACGGGCGATAACAGGTTTTGCTGGCCCTGCAAATGCTACCCAAACTCGCCCAACAGAAACCACACAAACCCAGTCTGTTTCAACCGAGTAACCTGAAAACTCGCGAAATTCGACTCGAAACGCTTCAGCCCACCTGATTCATATGAGTTGGGTCGATTTCCCAAATTGTTGTCCAGCCCTAGTGTTTTCAACTCATCAATTGATTTTACAGGATAGTTGCGACAATAACCATATTCATTCAGGCTAAGCATCACGAATAACCAACCATATAAATAAATCTTACAGAGTTGGTCTATTCAAAACAACATAATTACGAACATCAGCAACACGAATAACCAACATATATAATTAGTTCATCCATAAAAATTGAGTCACATTAAGTTAAATTAATCACCAAACAACTTAAGATACAAAAAACCAAAGTAAATTACCCTTTTCTAAACAAAACAACATCTGAAATTTCAGGATTCACCATTATTCCTGTAATATGTTCTACACCTTAAACTGATAGCCAACCTAAAATTTGTAATTAATTCATCACAATTCCATGCAAAAATACCACTAATTCATGCACCTTTTTTTTACACTACTAACCAACTAAATAGCTGGATCCATTTGAATGCTCAAAAACAACTTCAAAATCTATTGGTGATAATCTATACATAGGGATGGAAAAACCATATACACGTATAATCATTGTCCTCAATAGAAAAAACAACCTAAATTTGTGACATGTTACAATTGCATCAACAATATCAAGTGCAACAAAAATTGGATACATCTAATAAATATTTCCTTCAACAACCAACTCTTTAAACATAGGGATCAACGAATGAGGAACAATTGCTTTAATATTATGCAAATGTAGAAAGAAATATGAGGAAAAATGAGGCAACCCATAGACAACCAATCACTGCTAATCCAAAGTATAAAATAACAACTACATACATATTTATCAGTAAGAACCATTTCAATTAATATAACCGTAAGTAATTCCAAACTATCATAAATTTTCCACAATCGCACAACTCTAACTTTCAAATATCATGTTATTCTTACATCAATAATTGATAACACACAATCATGATCTTTTTCCATTGTAACTTGTTTAAAATAGGTATGGTTGGAGTGTTATAAGATGTTGCACTCAACATGAATATATATACACGAAAATGACACAAACAATGTGTGAATATATTAAAAACTTCCACGTAAACCATGGCAAGGATATGTGATAAAATTGAATTGAATTTTGTATTTTTCTAATTTAATGGCTTTGTTAAATTGCATTAGTTTATAGGTATTATAAAATTTGATCAAATGAGGTGGTCAGCTGACCTCATATCATGGTGAAAACAATATTATTAAAAATCCACCAAATGTGAAATGTGATGGAATGTTGCTTAATTTGAGATATGATCTCTGACAAAGATAATGAGAACACTCAAAGTTTATAACATACACATAGAGGCCTTTAAATCCATAAACAAAAAAATAAAATAAAAATCGTATATGAGTGTATCAAACTACGAATAACAAACACTCCTCATATTAGGCGTGTCCCAGTGTCGAACATGTATCGTGTCAGACACCGACACAACATTGACATATATAATTACATTGAATTATATGATTTTCTCAAATTAATAGCGATTTAAGCGTGTTTGTGTCGTATTCGGAGTTCCTGTCCGCATCTGTGTTTCCTAAGTATCAAACAATATGGGCAAAAGATTAAGTCCATAGGCCTTTAAACCCATAATTGAAAATTTTAAGGTCTTTTAAGATTAAATCAAACAACTAAGTAGCCAGCAATTGACATTTTTGAGGTGACTAAATAGAGTGTCAGATTTTCAAATACGGGCTCAAGATGTATTACAATGTCACTAAAGGAGGGTTTGAATTGAAAACATACAATAAAGTATACAACATAAATCTTTGAATGTAATGATTATAAATCCTTGATCTGAAAGTTCTGATAATGACTATTTAAAAAAGGAAAATAACTTTTACTTGAAAAGCAATGTGACAAATAATGACAAAAATTAGTATAGATGCATTTTACATATAGTTAAATTATTAAGTTTTTTTTGAATCGGTAAAATATTATTAACCAACAAGCCCGTGCCAGATGCACTAATAAGCTCGGGTGAAAAAAAAAAATACAAGGGAAAATCGGTTGCCACAATAACACCGGCTCGAACAAAAACCCCTTAAAAACTACCCTTAAAATGACTCCGCATATAAACGGACCATGAACGAAAACCACCAAGACAAAGCTAATAATGAGGCCTAAGTATACGCAAAGGCCAAGACGCCAAGTGCATACCCTTGCCTCAAAATCTCCACATAGGAACTGCCCAAATGACCCCTAAACAACACACAGACATGCTACCACAACACAAACAACCTCCACGCAGGAGCTTACCCACTTTTAAAAACATACCAACCCAAAAAATAAGATGGTACTATAAGCCTACCAACCCATAAAGAATAAAGCAACAAACGAAGGCACCAAGCAATAACAGAAGGCAAGCACATGCCAGCAGCCCCAAAACACAAGGAACTCCCAAAGAAGTCTGCAACACAAGAACAGCCACAAAAAAACCAGCCCTCCAAAAACCTATACCTTTCAAGACAAAGCCTCAGATTCCAACACCATTCATAAAAAAAGGCAAGATGGAATGGGGGACCTTTCCACCAACCAACGCCAAGATAACACCTTAATATCCTCGACTAAAGCCTCTACCTCAAATTGTAGCCCCTTGAAAATCTTATCATTCCTTTTCTTCCACAAAACCCAGGTCTTCCAAGTCTGATGCGGTCTTCTATGTCTGATGATATTCATAGAGTCTGACGAGGTTGATCTTCAGCTTATGAGAGACATCCTTTTCTTCTGATCAAGGATGTTGACTTCTGGTTGAGCTTTCTTCAGATCTTCTACCATAGTCTTTTAAGCTTCTCTTGTGCTTCTGATGCTTTAATAAATGATCAATACTTTGATGGATATATCATATGATCATGCATACTTGAACAAATATTAGCATATTCAATTGTTCTTCAATACTTTGTTATCATCAAAACTTTAGAGGAATTGTATAAACCAAATTTATTCCAACAATCTCTTTTTTTTTATGATGACAAACACAAGTATTTAAAACAATTGTTGTTAATCTAATTAACAGGTAGACTTCAGGGTCTGAGATTTGTAAGCTCCCCATGAGTCTGATAGTCTCAGAGTTTGAGATAGTCCATTAAGGTGGGGTTTACAAGCTTCCCCTAAGTTATATCTGATAGTTCCTAAGGTGATATTTGTAAGCTCCCCCTAAGTTCTATCCCAGTTAGTTAAATTTATTTTTAATCATAATGAGATGCATCATAGCACATAAATATAAACACATCGGAGCTTCAAAGTGTATCATATTCTTAAACATATCAGAACTATTGAAGTCTGTTTCGTTTACCCAAGTCTAATAACACTTTTCATAGTCTGCTGAGTTTTCAGTTAAGCACAAGTTAAATTAAGAATAAACTTATTAAAGCTTTAGCTTGTATCAGACTCTTAGACATATCAGAACTAGTCAAGTCTAATTAGTCAAGTCAAGTCTGATAACTTCTTCAGAGTCTGACTAGTTTTCAATCAAGCACAAATTAACTTGAATTTAAATTAAGTTCCTTAGCTTTTTCAATTAGCCTTAGAGTTCAAATGCTCTATTCTACTCCCCATTTTGTCTTCAACAAAAATATGCAAGATAAAACTTTAAACATTAAATAAAGATGCATAAAAATTGTGACAATGCAAAAGAAGATTTAAAAAAAAAAACTTAAATATATTATGAAAATAGAAAAAACTAACGAAAATTTGTAGAAAAACAAAAAATATCAAAATGTGAGATCAACAGTTGAAAGATTATGGCTCTTTGTTGTTAAGATTATAGATGCTCTGATTTAGTAGATATTGAGTGGGAAAATGTCATTTGTCTTTTGAAGAATCCTAGGGTGTGTTTGGTAACGCGTAGTGGCGGAGCCAGAAAAAAAAGCTCGGGTGGGCTATTAAAATAAATTATAATATATAAACACACAAAATCACGTATGCCATTTTTTAAACCGTCGAAAGCTAAAATCGTTGAAAAATTGTTTAAATTCTCGCAAAATAGGCCTATAATTGAATTATCTAAATTTTTCGAGTGGACCATTACATCACTTTGTGAGAATTTTCGAAATTTAAAACCGACACAAAATTGCATAAGATCTCGCAAAATAGATCTATAGTCGTTAATTTTTAAATTTTTCCGGGTGGGTCGTGACCCACCCTAGCCCGTGAAGGGCTCCGCCTCTGGTAACGCGTTTGAGCATTGATGTCCTACTTTCATAAAAATATTAATTATGACTAGTTTTTGTAATCTACCATGTTTCCTTTTGAAGATGAAAGTTAATCATCTCTAAACTTCATGAATGTTTTTGAAAACTATGGTTGCTTAGTTTCGAGTTAGCCTTCGATTGGTACGTACTACAATGTGTTATGTGAGCTTGTGGTAGCTCATCCACGTTGACATGAAAGCTAAATATGATAGCTTCTTTGTTTTCTGCTCATCTTTGGTACAACCATTCTAAAAAGTTAATGACTTTTTTAATACGTTTTCCACTATATGTTAGTTTTCTTCATTTTGGGTGCAATTTGGTTAATCTATTCAATCACATCACAACAATATTGGAATCCTGACATCAAAACAAATATTGGAATATTCACACCCTTAAAATTAAAGGGTATAATTGGGGCCAAGAGTTGCCAACGTGTTCTTACCCAAACCATTTATATTTATGATAATATAATATAATATAATATAATAATTTACACTGCATAATATCTTTGGGTATTTTGCTATAATCTTGATACAACGTCAATCTAAAAAGGTTTATATTATTAACGCATTTCAACAACTACACAAGTTTTTTTTTTTATTTGTCAAAAAAAAAACTACACATATTTTTTGGTTAAAAAAAACTACACACATGTTTTATTTTAAAATAGTTAGTATAAAATTCATTTTTTTTTATAATAGTAACGTTAACAAATATTCTAAGGGGCTTAAGGAATCTTAAAAAATATATTTTATTTTAAAAATACAAGTGAAATATTAGTTAAAATCATAAATACGCATTTTTCAATGTAAAAGTCACTTAAACAATACTTTAAGAACAATTATTAACAATTTTTTTTAGATAGACGAAATAACAAACAACATTAAAACTCATAAATACAAATGGAGGGATCAAAGTTCGAATCTATGTCATGACGTTTGGCATAACGATATCAACATTTTTGTCGGAAATTGTGGACCTATTCCATTTAATAATATGATTAGTGTGAAAACTCTTTGCACTAATAAATGTCGATTCAATCGGTTAAAAATTGACATATCACAATGTCCCAAGTTCAAGTTTCTTTACAAGTGCGATGATGGTTTTGATGGATGATTTATAAATATACTCCCCCCGTTTCATTTTAATTGTTTTTTAGCATGTTTCAAAATAATTATCACTCTGAAATATCAATGCAACATTTATTATTTTTCCACTAATATATTCTTATTTATTGTCTTTCACTCCAGTTTTTTTTAACAAGTCAAAATGATATATATATATATATATATATATATATATATATATATATTAACACGAACACAAGTGACCCCTCTACACAAGGTGTGCTAAGAAAGGTCACCAAAAGTTATTACAAAGGACGAAGCCAAAACAATGAAAAATGACTTGCCAAAGATCAACAAAAACGATTACAAAGCGATGCCCATGCAAAATAACGGGTGACGCCACCACTCATGATAGGTGTATGCAAAATTTGTCATTTTTGCCTTTAACCACGTAAATGATAGTAACTTGACTTTATCAAGCAACTGATGTAGCTCCAAAGTTTTATTGTTGAATATGTGATTGTTTCTTTCTTTCCAAATCGTCCAAACACAAGACAACCGAGTTAGTTTCAAAAAAGGGTGAGTTTGACGAGGGATCCCACTTAACTGCCCAAATTGCACATAATGATCGTGTGCGCAAAACGTATCAATTGAAAAGAGATCAGACCAGTTTCGAATAAGAGGCCATAACCGACTGAAGTGACTGCAATTAATTAAGAGATGGTCCGCAAACTCCTGAACTGCACACCCACCTGAACAAAAGGTAGCTTTTGCTTGAATAATACCCCACCGCAGGAGATTATCCTTTGTTAGAAGACAGTTACGGTAGAGGCGCCAAGCAAATAAAGAAACCTTGAGAGGGATTTGTTTATGCCAAATAGTATCCATGTTAACCCTCTCAATAAGCTGATTTGTTGCTGTAAACATCTGATATACACCGCTAATTGAGTAACCATTAATTGGATCAAGTGACCATCTCCAACGGTGAGTTACACTTTCCTGCAAAACAATGTTATGAAGCAAAAAACAACAATTCCTAAGAAGGTCTCTTCTCCATCACTTCCAAGCCCCTCACCCTCTCATCCCACCTTAACTGCCGCATCTCAGCTACTGAGCACAGTTGATTCTCAGCTAAATCAAATAAAATTCACTCACTACAATTAATAAGAGCGTTTTAATAAATTATACTTCTTGTCTTATATTATAAGTCGATTTGAGATTATTTTTTTCCAAATTATAAATCGCTTTACAATACTAATGAATTATTGATGTTTCCTATTATACCCTTAACTATTCATTACCTTTTATTCTTTGGATTATTTAATTTTTGTTTCCAATATCATTAATGAAAGATAATTTTGTAAAATTACTTAAAATTTCTCTTTCCCGTACACAATTGATCACATTTCTTAATCAATGTGAAATGATCAAAATAACTTATAATCTAAAACTAAGGGAGTACCAATTTCACCATTTTTTTCCAAACAACAAATTTTATTAAACAACTAGATTCCTGCTCAAGACGAACAGAGATCGGTGAAACTGAGAATATAAACAAAAGACGTCGTATATAAGCGGAACACCAAAAAATAAACACCCTAAAAACACCCTTAGGACACGTCACCGCCTAAAACAGACTTCTTCACGAAAAACGACCACTGTAAAAACGAAATTCAACACCACCCGTCACCACTACTCACTCCCAGAGAAAAAAAACCCTCAAAATAAAACTCCAGTCCTGAACACCAAAGCTGAGCCACATCCGAAAACCTCCTATCTGAAAGATCATTCAACATCCACCACCTCTTTACTATTTAAATCAACTCAATTAATCATTTTATTAAAAATCACACACAACTCTTTTTTTGGTGGTGATTGGGGTTTGAACCCAAACCTTATATATATTATGCATTGTTTCTATCAACTAAGATAAACTCACGAGGATATAACCTTCGAACCTCAATTAACATAATTTTTTTTATCAATTAAAAACCTCCTTTACCAATGCTGGAAAGATTGAGTAAAAATAAATGCTGAGAAAAAGAAAAAAAAAACAGAGAAAATACATAAAAAACCACGAAAAAAAGAAAAAAGCCTTATCGGAACCAAAAAAATATGACAGGTGCATAAGCATCACACATATCAATCGAAAATACCATAAGGTTATCTCAACCAAACCATTTTTCATATCCACAACTCTTTCTTCTCTTCTTCTTTCTCTTCTCTTTCCATTCCATTCATTCTCTCACCAAAAAAATAAAAAAACAAGTTTTTTCAATACTTACAACCCTTATGCATGTTCCACTTCAATTTCAAACTTAAAGTTCCTGTCTTTAATCCAAAGGTACCATTGATTCTTCATTTTCATCACAATTTCCTTTCTGGGTCATTCCAATTCTCAACTTTGGGTATGTTAAGGTTTAACTAGACAGTTGTTTTTGCTGTTTTTTTTTTTTTTTTTTTTTTTTTTTTGTGTTT
>Ga0228710_1005746_pt1 | contig 19145 bp, 16 predicted proteins | sample MedpolnodulmetaG_FD_177995 | JGI IMG/M metagenome (GOLD analysis project Ga0228710, IMG submission 177995) | Root nodule microbial communities from Medicago polymorpha collected in Santa Monica, California, United States - pink nodules | ecosystem: Host-associated > Plants > Roots > Nodule...
GAGTAATAAATAGTTAAGGTTATAATAGGAAAAGTAACATTAATGTTGCATTGGTATTGTAAAGCGACATATAATTTGGGACAAATTTTTTCTCTAAAGCGACATACAATTTGGGACGGAGGGAGTACTATTTCTTTTGTTTCTCTTTAATTCTGGTTCCTATCAAGTCTTCTCCTCTCCACCTTAACTATATCCACCTTCCTTGTCTGTTAGGTCGGACCAGGTTGGTAGAAAGTAGAAACCAAAGGATCCTGTAATCAAACAACAGAAACACAGCACAAGCAAGAAGAAACAAAACAGTAATTAAGGAGAATAGGGTGCTTTATTGATAATAATGATAATAGTAGTAGAGGGTTGCTCTAACTACTCCCATAGCAAGGCTCCGACACAACTCAGAGAGGAATCCTACTATGGTCCTAACAGAAACTTATTCCGTCATGCTCATCACTCCTGAGAATTCCCCTTTATATACAACTAAAGAGAAGTCCATATTTAGCACTCCTTTATCTCCACTAACCCAACTATTGGAGTTGTTTGCTAATGTGGTTTTCAACAGCCATAAGGATTGCCTCCACCTCAATGCAGTGGTTATGTAGGAAAATGAGATAAATTTGGGTAACAGAGGTTTAGGGCTAGTCGAATTTTATTGATGGAAAGAAAAAACGGGAGCTTGAGGTTTGTGTTCATTAGAGGACCTCAAACAAGGTCAATATACCGAACAAACACCCAATTTTTTGTAGTAGAAGAATTAATTGATGAATTTTTTGGGCTTGCTCTTTTTTCTAAAATAGATTTATGTTGGGTACCACCACAAGGAATATGAGCATAAGTTCGCTCTTTGTACTGATCATGCCTGATGCCCTTATATGATACATGCCTTCTGGATTGAACAATGCACTAGCAATGTTTCAAGCCATTTTGAATTTTGCTTTCAAGATATTCCTATGGAATTATGTTTTGGTCTTCTCTGACAACATTTTGATGTACAGTAGGAATTGGCACGACCATTTGACTGACACACTTGAGAACAGTATCATATGTCTTTTTCATTCTATCGAAAATCAATTTTACGGTATAGACGCTTATGGCTGCGATAATGATTCCTCTTGTATTACGGCCTATACCACAATGGTGCTGTCCATAAATCAAACGCATGGACTGGATATCGAGTTTCCAACAACAACAAAAAAAGAGCTCACTCTCTTTAGGGTTTTGGAGTTGTTTTTTCACTACCCTGCTATGGCAGAGGACGTATTCTTTCTTTTATTCATTGCTTCTGTTTTTTTTTGTTACATAAAAGTTTACCTTCGAGTACAAGATTAATTGTTTGCAATTCAGAACACATGAATTGTTTGCTTAGAGTAAATGTGAATTGCAGGTTATGCAGATTATAACTCTAGAAGTGGTAAGCCCGTTGCTGGAGCTAGTAGAGCTGACGTGAGGCAACCTGATGTCCAGCAAGACCGAAATCTGAAAGAAGATATTTTGGACGCAAATCTAAAATCCAAATTGCCTCCAGAACGAGCTGAAGACAAGCCTAGTAGTTCAGGGTTAAGGCCAAAAGGTGATAACTTTGTCTGATTTTCGTTTGATTATTTTTTATATATATCCCAGACCCTGCGTATGCGGGAGCTTTAGTGCACCACATTGCCCTTTTTATATGATTAGGGAAGTAACCCTCTGAGGTGCATTTAAAGAAGTTAAATCCAGAAAAGAGAAAGTTGCATCTGGAATTTGATATTTTTTCCTTTTATCCAGAAAGAGCTGAAGACAAACCTAGTAGTTCGGGGACAAGGCCAAAAGAAGGTGATTCCTTTGCTTGTTATTCTTCTGCTTATTTCACTGTGTAAATGATACAGTAGTAATCTTGAGTTACATATAAAATTAAAACCAGCAAGAAAAAGTTTCATTTGCATTTGATATTATTTCATTTAGTTGCTTGCAACGGTATCTGCTTGCCATGTGACAGAAATGTCAAGATATAATTGACATTGCTTATTCAAAACCCTTATACAAATGTGAAGTCATGGAGAATGAACATGATGGGAATGCAACTAATAATAAGGGAGTTACGGGTAAACAAAAATATGGGGGTTTATGGAAAGGAAAGCTAAGAAGACTAGTAAGGTGGCAGAGAGAGAATTGAATTAGTTAGTAATGGAATGTGCTCCTTGTTTGGATATATGGAGCAATTCATAAGAGAGGGTATGATGGATTTTTTCTGTTATGGATTTCTGTGTTGGAGCTTTGATCTGGGAGTAGCTAGAGAGATCTTCTAATACCATTTTCCTATATCATCAATAATACACATATTTCCATCAATTTCATCTGTATTTCTGTTTCATTTTCTTTGCATTTCCTGTGTTCGATTCACCGTGTTCGTTGATTTGTACCAGAACTGATCAATCAGAAAAATATAGAAAAAAATTATGTATAATAGATGAACAACATCGGGTATCAATGCCTTTTCCCAGTTAAGTGAAATTCGCTGCATGGATTAAATGATTACGTAATGTTATCATAAATTATATTGGAAGGCGGACCAATTAATTTCTAATATCTCCTAATGATATTTTAAATGCTGAAATCCAATACTTTTGTTCTTGTTACAGTTGTGGAGTCTGTTCCTGTGCAAAATCAAGCAGCTGCACAAAAATTACTTCAGAAACTGAATCCACCATATCAGCGTGGTCGACATCCTAGGGGTCGGGGACGTAGGGGAAAGGGTCAAGAAGAGGATGAAGTTGTATTTACTCTGGAAGAATATGAAAAAAGAAAGGCCCAAGTAAAACCTTCTAATAATGACGAGGTTCTAGATATTAGCCGTGATGAGGATCTTGCTTGGCAGCTTCAGAATCAATTTAACCTCGAACATTCTCAGGTCTGTAGTTTAATTTCTTTTAGGGATGTTAGTGATCTGAACTGTTTTAGGTTTTCTTCCTGTTCATCATTCTACCTTTGCAATACTTGTTTCAATATCCCGTGTCTTGATTAGGTACAAAGGGGTCCTCGGGAATCTGAAGCGGAGAACATTCGAATGAGCATGTTCACATATGAAAAGGATTCTGATGATAGCTATCAAATGGGAAGAGGAGGAAGAGGTAGAGGAAGGGGTAGAGGTAGGGGAAGGGGTAGAGGAAGAGGGAGGGGAAGATAAACTTCACATAATTGTGTGTCTTGGATATTTTTCTTCCTTTTATTTTCAAATTGATCTTTTTTAGATACTGAAGTAGAATTCATTGATATGTGAGTCTTATCTCTCTCCCATCAACCTTTATGTAGATATGCTTAACATTTCATCACCCAATATCTCCATTTTCTTTTGTATACGAATTTCAATATCTCAATTACTCAGGGATTGTTCAAACAATTATTTAGGGAAGAAAATCTCATAATTTGGTGAGGGTTATGCTGTGATGATGTGAATGCATGATTGGCTGAATGGTTATCCGTATAATTTGTGTCCTTTAAAAATGATGGTCCGTTGCTTTCTTTGCGTAATTTTTCTTTATTTTGAATAATATTTACGAGTCTGATGCAGTATTGTTGTTCTGGAATCCCAACATAGGATGTTAGTTTTTCATAATGTTGTCTCTCCATGCTCCGCGTATTCAATATTTATAAAAAAAAAAATTACCATTAATAATTGAATAAATAGTTGTTTTATTTATAGTTTATCATGCTTTATCATGTATTTTTTACTTCTAAATATTATTTAGGAGATTTTCAATCCCACATGTTTTTCCATTTTACCCCATTTTTTGGGTTATTTTATTCGATTTTTTTTTTATTTTTATGAAATCTTGGATTATATATAATCTGGAAACTCTCGCAACTCAAAAGACGACATATTTGCCACTATATCAGTCTATAATCATGTGTCATGGCTCATAATAGTTTGGCAAATAAAAACCGAATACAATATTTTCAAGTTTTTCCCTCAATATTATTTTCAAGTTTTATAATTTGAATCGTGTCAAACCCCCTTGAGACCGGTAATTAAACGTAACGGAATTGATTATATTGATGAACATCGGATTATGTAAAACCGAATTGGTAAAATATGTTTCAGCAAATAGAATTTGAAATGTATCAGCATTCAGCATAGAAACAATACACATATTTCAAACACTGTCTATTTGCAACATATCTATTAGCAACACACATCAAAACATATTACCAACACATTAAAATATATTAGGAATGCACAAGTAATAAAACACATCATGATCATAATGTTATACAACCAAATATCAAAATCATACAAAATATCGAAAACGATATATCTTGAAATAAAAATAAGTAAAACTTACTGGGTAACATGACCTCTAGTATCCCCTTCTATGCAGGTGTCACCCTGTGTTTTTAATAGTTGTTTTCAATAGGAAATTATTCTAGTCGAAGTTTAAGTTTATTCATGGTGTTAAACTGGAGGCAAATTATATTCGACAATTATGATGGATCTTGACATTTTGAAAGTCTTCAAATTCGACAATAAATAATTCAAATCCTTTGTGAAGAGGCAAAGTTAAGGGTTGAAGATTTGTGGAAACACCTTGAATATGTCAAAGATTTGTGATACCACATGCATACTGCATAGTCAAGTTGTTGTTGTGTCGTTACATTGTCGTTAATGTTGAGTTGTCGTCGTCGTTGTTGAATAGTTGTTGTTGATTTAAATGCTAAGTGGAAATAAATGAAGCATATGTGAAATATTATTGATAATAAATATATGTGAAATATTATTGATAATAAATATATGTGAACTATTATTGTTGTTAACTATTGTTGTTTAGGTTGTTAAATTCCGTTGATGAATTATATGCTTATTATTATTGAATGTGAAATCTCACCCCTTCTGTTTGAATGTTGCCTCTACGTGGGTAACGTGCAGACAACCAAGATTAGCTACTGATGTGAGTTGACTCTCTCGTGTGTCGTCTTAGGGTCGCTCTGATACGTAACGGGATGAGGATATTTGTTATGTTTTCCATTGTTGCGTATTATTTATGAATTATGTTGTTGAACCTTTTGAATCAGGATTTTCATTAATGTTGTTATGTTGAGGCCGTAGTGCCAAAGTTGTTGAACTATGAATCTATTTTCCACTGCGATGTTTTGTTAAAATGGTTTTAATAGATAGTAACTTTACTCTATTTATATTTTAAATGTAGTGTGACATTTCATTTTACGTTGAATACTCTGATTATTTGTATTATTTACATTGTTGGGAAAATGGGGTGTTACAGAGGCAATACTAGTCGTACAACATTTATACTCAGTGATAAACAAGAAAAATACATTATCTTTTACAGTTGTCCATATTTAAATCAATCCGACATTTCATTAAAATTACACGAATGTTTGAAATTCATCAAAACATTAAAGAGTGTCCATAATTAAATAACACATTACATAACATTACATATCATTAAATTAAATCTCTATTGATATTCTACGCACTTGCAGATGGAACGAACACACATATATAATATACTATCTTCCACCATATTCCTACACATAAATCCGACGTTGTTATACAACACATTACATAACATTACATATCATTAAATTAAATCTCTATTGACATTCTACGCACTTGCAGATGGAACGAACACACATATATAATATACTATCTTCCACCATATTCCTAAACATAAATCCGACGTGTTATCGTCGTGAATAAGCCGAGGCATATTGCTCGTCGTTTTCCACGCGTGTTCATCTTTATCTTCTCCTAGGTCTATGCAAGGCATTTGAGCAAATAAGTGATGTGTATATTGATTTTCACCAAGATACTCATAATATGTGTTAAGTTGTGCCTTCAAATCATCAAGAGAGTCGAACGACGTTATCATAACCTTAATTGTCTTTTTGAAAGAAGAGTACCTAACACAGCCTTCAATTTTTGCAACCTCAGACATGTTGACTTGACAAAAGCTTTATGAAAAAAATAATAAATTAGAATGAAATTAAATGAAACATAATTACCAATAAAAATGTAAATCAAATGCGTAAACACTAATAACGAATAAATAAGTATTGCACTAGTTTCACCACATAAAAGTCGTATTTTCATATATTTATATAAATTACATAATGTTAGTTATATATTGGCCACAAAAAAATTGGCGTTACAATATCGACCCCAAAAAATATGTCGGTGTAATTTCTAAAAAAAAAAAAGGATTAACACCGACAAAAATTCACTCATATCGCATCAAGTGAAATTGAATCTTCTTCATCTTCCCCAATAACTTCAAATTCTTGCATTGCTTTTTCGGGAGTGTTGCACAAAATAGGTTCCGCTTTGTTTGACTCCTTTTTTGGTTGGGGCAGTTTCTCTCCCTTTTCAATAATCATGAGATCTCGGAACCTATCGTGTTGATCCAAGTACTCATCTTTCCAAGTCATTGCCTGTTCATTCTTGTGATTCTTCCACTCCGTAGATGATGGAGGTAGTGGACAACCATCCTTCAAAAAAAAAAGCACAAAATGATAGGGAATTAAGCCAAGGCACATGATGGGGGGTTTTTGCTTTTCTGGTGGTACCCTTCGTAGTGGGAAAAAAGATTTCGAAGTTCCAATATCATGATTTGTCAAGACCACATACCTATTGTAATAATTAGCAACAATGTGTCTCATGTCATGAAACGCCAACCACTTATCAACAAGTGTAATACCTCCACTATTTGTGGGAGGATGTAAGCCATTCAAAATGTAATTATAACGATCTTCACCGGCATATATCCCACATAATCATTTCTATGATCTTTGAACTTTTGAATAAGATGTCTACGAATCATGATATGATTTTCTTCGGTTAATCCCATGAACTTGGCTATAGCCCGAAATCCACAATGTCCATCGTCTATAACATCTACCACTTTTTCAATAAATGGAACCATGAACTTTGGTATATGATGAGTAAAACCGCAAGTGCACGGTTCTACCGAAGTAGTAAAAAGAGAGTATCGTTCCAACCGGGAGTTGTTCAACTTAATTAACTTTTAGAAGATGATGAGAAGAAGGTTCAGTTGTAAAGATTGGATTTTTAACGGTTTAAAAGAATAATAATAAAAAGCGTCTTGGGATTATTGGTTCATCATAATAACAAACCCTTCACAAACAAACCCTAAACCTAAACTTTACATTCGATCTACTTTCTAAAGACAAGTTTCTCTTAAGCGTATCAAAGCTTCTTTCGAAGTCAGTGAGTGTGTTCCTCTAGCAACCACGCCTATTCTCATGGTTGATTGCTATTAGAATCCTTGAATAACGAAACTTTATATGTCTCAAGGTTTGCTAGACTATTCTCATGTTTCGCAACCTTTGTCTAATTTCACTTGTTCCAATATCAAAGATCCACTGTCAGATTATGAATTGATATTTGTGATGATGAATTAACAAATACTAACCCTCCGCTGTCGCATTATGAGTTTGGTATTTCTTAATTCATTATAAAAACAGTGAAATTAGATTAAAAAGTAGATTTATATAAAATTAGGGTTTATGGCTTGGTTTGATTAGGATTATGTCATTAGACTTATCCAACAATCCCAAGAGAACAAGAGTCTACTCACTCATGTTCATCGTAGACATAGAAGAGAAGAAGAAGAACATAAAGTAAATAACAAGAAAATAAAGAAAGAACTTTTATTAAGAAAGACAATTGTCACTATTGAATTCCAAGAACAAAAGATGAATTGTTGTGATAGCTAGCTACTCTATTTATATTCTATAATGACTTAAGCCTTAAGAAATATAACACTAGAATGTTCCACAAGAAACCACGGGCTTTTAGGTCAGAAATAAACTAATAGGTAGCTTGTCCGGAAAGCAAAAAGCGGCAAAAGAGGCTTCTGGGGTTGGCACGGCCATGTGGCTGGTGGCACGGGCCGTGCCAAGCTTCTGACTTGGGGAAATATATTTTTGTCTTCAAACTCTGTATTTTCAGCCCGAATCAGCTCCAAATCCTCTTTCTTTTGCTCCAAGACTTAATCTTTCAATTATTTGATCCTGAAATATAATAACTTACAATTGAAGTAAAATAATTCTAAAAAGGAAATAATATTAAATAAAATAAACTCAAATCTAAATAAAACAGACTCAAATATTATATTAAAAACACTAATTATTGACTCATCAGCATACATGCAATAGGGCTCAAAATTGGAATAGACGTTGGAACCGGAATAGGATTTGGAAACCGAGTAGGTGGTGGAAGTGGGGAACATGATGTTTTACCAAGACGAGCACCTTTCCTTTTAGGAAATGATGATGTTGTTGGGTGATGGTGACAGTTGGCTATCCGGATTTTAGGAATCAACAACCTCCCACGAAGAAGGGATTCAACTAGTCGATGCCACTTTTACTCTAGACCTCACAATATCCACTTTTTCTCGGCTCCCTTGGTTGGTATTTTTCGTGGTGGTGGAGACAACATGGTGGTGTCAGGAAATGTCAACTGCCGCAAAACCTCTTTCATTTCTAGCTTCATTTGATAAGAGACTTTCTTGAGACGTTTTTGATACCATTCCACTCTTCCTCGACAGAAAAGCCATCTTCGTTACTTTCTTGACCCATAGATAACTTATGCCAATGATGATGTATCTCATCCAATAAAATGTGCTTGTCATCACAGATTTTGTAGCAATAAAGCATGCACGTGGTAGTCCATACAATGTCTTTTGAACACAACCACAAATTTCCTTGTCCATGCACAATGTTCCCTACAATGTTCCTCTTCAAAACAATGTTGCCCAAAGCATATCTAGACATATAACCCCCTAACCAAGAGTACAAAGTGGCATTTTTGAATCTATGTTCCAATACGGTACAACTCTGACCAAATGATGTTTGTATCGCAGTTAACTGCATCACCAACATATCATGTATTTTCTCCCAACAAGTACCCAAATTACCATACTATTGCTCAAATATTTCTTTACTAAAGCATGAGCCGTTTCTACCCTGTTGGTGGTTCTGCAACCAAGATGCATCACATGGTTTGTCCATGCCCTCACTATTTTCTCCTTAACTTCATCCAAGGTGGTCATGACATAGGTTAGGAAAATTGATAAATCATTACAAACATCTTGGAATTCCACTAATGCATTTGCATATAATTTTTGAGTGGGTGATTCAACAATAACATCTCATGCTCTCATTATCTTCTTCTCTACATCACCATGTATCACCTCTTTCCCATTCTTTTTTCCCAAAGGATATCTAAGGTCTAAGATGCACCTTGATTTAACATTTTTTTGCACATGAAAGTAACAATTCATTGCATAACTTTTGGGGAGAACATTTGCAACCGCGTTCATCAAAGCCATATCCCTGTCAGTCAAAACCACCTTAGGCATATTCATCTTTGACGTAAGAAGTTTACGCATCATTTGTAAAACCCAAACAAAATTTTCCTCTTTCTCATGTGTCCCAGATCCAAAGCCAACCGAATATGTCAAATATTGAATTTTGGGGGTTTAGATGGAAGAGGAAGGAAAGTTGATGATGAAATAATGAGTAGGGGGAGCAGTTGGATTTTTAATAAGATGGAACGGTCTATCGGCAATTAACTGCCGAGAAATTCAAAAAACCGACGGCAGTTAATTACCGAGAAATAGTGAACTGGCGACAGTTAACTGCCAAGGGGTATTATGGTCTTTTACATGTGTGTTTCAGTCTTCTTATGTGTGTGAACGACAAATAAAAAAAAAAAAAATCTGATATTCGATTTGATGGTCCGTTTTGAAGTTATTGACAAGATTAGTCATATCTCATTGGTTCATAAAATATTAGATCGAGAAAGAAATACCATAGCTTTCCCCATTATCATTTTTCTTAAAAGAAAAAATTAACCACAACTCACACACTAAATATTAAAAAGTAGATAATTGTATGTTCGAATCCGCTTTCAGTATATAGTATGTGTCTCGTATTGGTCACTATAGATCCTAAATTATTTAAATTAACTATGTGGTATTCGTATTTTTTTTTAAATCCATGTCATACTATTAATTATTTTGGAGATAATTTTTTGTTAAGAACTTGGAGCACGTTTATGAAAATTGTAAACGATAGTGAAATAAATAAAGTTATACAAATTAACCATGCTGAACTTTTTTTCTAAAAAACTCGGCATCCAGTTTAACGATTGACTAATATAGGAGATTAATCTCACTATCCAATAATGAAGAATTCGAATGAGAGAAGCACACTCCAATGATTCATGCTCTTGAGGTACTAGTTATTTTGTAAGCAAGATAATTAAAATAAACAAAATATCAAAAGAAAAATGCCCTACGTCTTACAATTGTGTTCTTTCGAAGGCATATCTTCGTGCAATCATTGGAAGTTAACCATTGTGAACTAGGGGTTCGTTTAGATTGAACTTATTTTGAGTTTATGTAAAACAACTTATGCAAAAAAATAACTTTTTATTTATTATTCATGAGCTTATTAAGGTAGTTTATGAAAAAACAACTTACGAAGATAAAGTTTTCGTTAGTGAGAATTTATGAATTAATATAAGAGTTTATTTATTTACATAAGCTTATGTTTCATAAGCTCAATCCAAACGGGGCCTAGGTGCGTTGGGAACTATGGGGTGAATTTACAATTATTTGAAAATTATATTACCACAATTAAAAACTCATTTTCTTATTGGCACGGCAAGTTACATAGTTCTTGTTTGTTTAATTTTATTATCTTACATATTTTTAAATCAGTGTTATTGAGACAACTCATTTGGATAAAATTACCTTTTGTTTTTGGGGGTAACGAAGTTGTCAACTTCCAATAATTTAGCGTAAACTGTACTAAATAGGAAATTTTGTGGCTTATTTAATGAATTCCAACCGCTTGAAGTTGGCAATGGAGAAAGACTTAACATTGAGAAAGTCTCCAACCACAAAATTAATTATTACCAAAATAATGATATTTCTAATTTATCCTGTTTTTGCTTTTCAATGGATATTGATGTGAACTTTGTCAATCTTATATTACCATAATTATTTAAAAGGTTAGTTATACAATAAAGAACTTTCTAACTCTTATCAAAATAAGCTTTTCAAACTTTAAAACTATATTAAAAAAGAACTACTCGCAAGCTTAACCTCATGTTCTAAACACTCCAGAAAAAGTTTGTGAAGAGGAGCACGCATGCACAAGCATAGCCCACTCTAACTGTACTAGGAATAGTATTAGAAAATATATGACTCCTTTTCAACTCCCTCCATCCCGAATTAACTGAGCCAAAAGTTCATTTCACACGTATTAAGAAAAATGTATAAATGAAGGAGAGAGAAAAATAGTTTTAAGTGCACTTGTTAAGTATTGGTGCATTCTTCACTATCAGTGAAATATATTGAATTGAGAATGATGAAAATAATATTAATTAGAGTTATAAAGGAAAAAAAGTAATTAATATTGTATTGAAAAGTGAAATGACTATAATTTAAATGGTATAAACACCCCATAAAAATTTCCAAAACACATTAAAACATTTCGGATTTTAAAATCATGAAAAACTTTTAGGGTGGAAAAAATAATTGCCAAAATATATTTATATATCCATTTTTGGAAAAGTCATCCGCTTCATAGACTATTTGAACAATTTGAAATACATTTAACCAAACTTTATTATTATTAATGAAATGAACTAAATTCTTTAATAGTAGTGATTTAGTTGAAAAGCACACACGAGAGGAAGGGCATATTTATTGCATGATGGCATATTTATTGCATGATAGCATAAGTTAACAGATTCTTAGCTCCTAGGTGGGAGTTGGGAACATGACAGACGCTAGATTATACATTCACAGTTGTCGAACCTCACATAAATAAATACTAAGCCTTTATTATGAAACCGTTGTTAGTTACCTATCCACAATCCAATTAACAAGCAATAACTTTCATTGAAAAAAAATAAGGCAGAACCATATATAACAACAATTTAATATACATGCTTAGCCATTTTGAAGAAAAAATTAAATAATATTGATAACACCTAACAGTACCATAACCATATATGAATTGGAAGATGGAGCAGAAGAAGAATAGAGTAGGAGCTAATTACAATGAGAATGAGATTTTTAACTACCCTATCCCTCTTTCACCCGTTGAATTAACACATATTAGTATACATTTATGACACAGATCTCATGAAAACAAGTAAGGCTTCATAGGTGATATCCAATCTGCACCTCCAGCTGATAGTGAGTTAAACATTTAGGTGCTCTGTGATGGAATCTGATTCAGAACATCAAAATTGTTGATAGGTTTTGGCCTCCACCCAGTTCTACCCCTAACAATCTCGGCACCATCATCGAGTCGAAGCAAGTGTTTGCATTCAACAAACCCGCTGTCAGTTAAATTTCCAATGTCAGCACCAGAGACAGATGTCAGGGACTGAAGTACACTGTTCCTGCCACATTCCCTCCTGTACTCCAAAGTCATGGAATGCAGCTCATGACTCTCCAAAATTGGCTGTGGAGCACTCTGCAGCAATCAAACGACAATCCCTTTGGTTAAGCGGCCTGATAAGTTTATTGACTAAACAAATAATCAAACAGGGATTTTAATCCTATAAAGTGACCAATTCATTCTATGAGATAAAGTTAGCAATTTCAACTGTTGATATTAATTAAATCAATTGTTAATGTTACATGCACGTGTATAAGATTCATAGATGTGTTAAAACATCAACCATTGATTTGTTTATCAAAAATTAAGAATGCTAGACCTTATTAAGACGATCTCTACTAATAAATCTACACAATGATAAAAAACCAAGAACACGATAAAGCGAGGAGGGGAGTAGATATGACTGACTACAAGAAGAGAAAATAACCTCCAGAATCCACCCAATGTACTTCACATTATTAACATGCTGATTAACATCTAGATCATTCCATCTGGGCTGAAAATAGAAATGAAGTGTATAACATAAGAATTAGAAAATATTCAAAACACTAAATCAATGATGACAATTAGAAAAATGGTTCACATACACTTAAACCAGTGCGAATATATTCAGCCGAATCATCAAGTTTAGTTAGTTTTCTGTTATCCTCGTCCACAACTGGATCAGAATTAACAAAATAATGCTCTATCTCTCCTCTGACCTCTTCCGGAATTTTAGATAGTTTCCTTGTCAGTTTATTCATCATGACCCAAACACTGTAGAACATCAAAAGCAAAAGCAACAAATCAGAAATTGCAAAGGTGCTTCGTGTATAACTTGAATATCCAATATGTAATTTACTGCTACACTTAAATCTCAAACTGATTTGACAAAAGCAAACTGAATATTCAATTATCAATTTTTGTAAAAAAGGATAAACTAAGATTAGCATACACATAACTTAGTAAAGCTTGCAAGATTAAAAACAGTGGCCAGTCACAAGGCATGCACATTCAGATTCAGAAAACATTTTCAACATATCTTATGGCCAGTGAAGAAAGGAGCAAGAAAGGTTCTGAGTTGACTTTTACCTGGATGCTCTTGTCAAGATTTCCCCTGTTTTGGCGTCCCGCACAAACCAATCACGACGCATACCATTTTTTCCTGCCGCAGAAACCCAAGTGTCTACTTGAACAACATCACCCCTGAAGCAAATATAGATTCACTCAACTTGTGGTGAACAGATACAAAATATTCCAAAAACATAATTTCGAGCATATACAACAAGTAACAAAACAATTTGCAAAGTACAGACGGTGTAAGTCGCTTCTTTCAAAAGTTTACATGTTCACTTTTTACCAAAATATGTAGCTAGGCTAACTCAAGAAATCTACAAACTTTTTATAAAAGTAGGTCAGCAAATTTAGAACTAACACCATATTATATTTCATAACCTGTTACAGCCTAAAGACAAAGGAAATCCCAAAATTCATATGTATAAAGCTTATAAAGCTCCTGAGACAAAAAGTTTAGCGATAGAAGAAAAGCAGAAGTACAAAAAATTCAGCAAGAAATGGTTGACTCGTCATTCATAAATTTAAAATCACCAAGATAGAAATAGAGACAGCAGCTGAACAAAGGTATCGGCACATTTAACAAATCAAAAAGGTTAAGACTAACCACGTCGGATAACGATCAACCACGACCTGCATCCGAGTGACAACCCATATCAAGTTCTTTTTGCACATTTCTGGCGTAGAACCAAAGCCATCACCAAGAAGCCCGGCAGTCTTAACATGATTAAGTGCAGTTTCCTGTTATCAAAACAAATATTTAAGATAAGTGCGAACAACCCACAACAAATTTGTTACATAAAGTATAAAATCAATATCTCACTTTTATGAGCATACCTGCAAATGATTCATTAACGTCTCTATAGACGCAGTTTTATCCGCACCTATTTCGTACGATCTAATCGAAAAGTTTTGGCGAAACACAAGACCATCCTGAACAATTTTCCCTATACCAAAAGGGTCAACAAGCATATCAGGTCGTCTTGGCTTCCAATCAAGCATCATCCACTGCTTCTCAGCAGCAAGGAAAATGGTGGTAACGGCAGCAAGAAGCATGCTCCAGTCAGGCAACTGATTGATGAATGTCCTTGGGTGATGTTGTGATGGTGAATCATTTTCAACCTTCACCGGCGCAGTTGTAACCGCAGTTCCATTGATTTTGGAAGGTGCTGCATTTGCTTTAATGTTTAATCCATTAGAGCTTTGCTTGGATTTGAATCCTCCAAGGTTAGCAGAACTAACTCCATGTTTGGAGGATTTTCCAACACTGTCAGTTGAAGATGATGATGTAACAGGAAAAAACGAAGATGTTGCAGCAGTTGCAACCATGTTGATTTTTACACCTGCATGCAAATTTAAAACAACACTTAATTATAATCATAAACCATAATAACATCAACAAAACAAAACAACAATTCAGATTTTTTTTTATTAATTTAGTAATAACAACAACAAAAAAACAACAATTTGGCCATAAAAAAAGAAATAACGATAATAATTATTAATTGATTAATTAATTAATGTCCTCTCTCTCAACCACCTTGAATTTAAGTGATTATACAAAGTTAGGACATAATTTTTTAATTTTTTTGTAATTTTCTTTTTTGGGTGATAAAATTATTAAGAAAGAAAATCAACTTCAGACACAAATTGCGAAGCAAAATGTTGTCGTTGCAGATCTGATTTTGAAAGTCCCAAATGAAGCTCAGGCAAAGAAAAATTCATTCAAATAAAATAAAAAATTTAACAAAAAAAAAAAAAGCAAGAAAAAAAAAAAAAAAAATTTAAAAAAAAAAAAAAAGGCACGAAAATTATGACAATATATGCAAGAAAAGCATATCATCATATTTTTTTTGTTTCTTCTATGAAGCTGGTGGAGGTGAATGAGAATGAGAAGGAATAAAACGCAGCGTTTTGGTACCTTAAAGAATGAGAGAAAATGAAACAAGAGAATAGAGTTGAAACAGGTCTCTATTATTGTTTTTGGAATTAGAACCCAAAAAGTGTGAAATATGTAGATTTTGAATTTTGAATATGGAAAGTAGAAAGATGAAGAGAAGAGAAGAGAAGAGGAGAATAATAATGTTTGTTTGTGTGTTAGGGCCAGCAAGCCAGCGATGTGAGTGAGTGGCACAGAATTGGCATCCAGCCAGCCACTTCGTTATATATATAATCCACCTGGCTATCCCGCCCGCCCCTAGCTTTTAAAGTTCTCTTTATTCAACTTCTATACTCTTCTATTTTATTTTCAACCTCTGCAATTTCTTTTTGGTTACAAAAATTTTAGGGTGATGGGATGGTGCGCAGTCTAAGGTAGGGAAGACCTTTGGGTTCAAAGAACACTTATAAGGGTATTTACATTTACCTCCCTCCAAAAACACTAGCGGAGCTCGAACCTAGGTTCTCTCGGATTCAAGACCTGTCACTTTACCACTAGACCAAGCCTTTGGAGTTTCTACCTCTGCAATTTTATTAACGAAAGAAAACATCTAAAAAGTTTGGGAGTTTGGGTTAAATAAGTTTTTAATCCATATAAAAATACATTTTCTTAAACAATGGTCATTTAAATGTTATTTTTTTGTTAGTATCTTTTGTCTTTTACTTTTAAGACAATTTATGCGTACATTTTAGGTTTTTTAATTAATTTTTGGAGACATATTGAGAATATTATACGAATTTATTTATTAAAAATATATTTTGTTTTTTAACTAAAGATGAAGTAAGTAAGAATTTTTAAGCGTCAAAACACACTATTATGAATTAAGGAACAATTTATCAAAGAGTTCAAAAATATGAAAAACATGAGTGTTTGAGAGAAAAGAATGATAAAGTTGTATACTGTGAAAAAATAGATTTATGATATATATATATATATATATATATATATAAAATAAGAGATAATAGTGCAAAGCACCCCTGTAATATAGGTCATTTTCGGTTTTCGCCATATAAAATTTTCGGTTTGATTTGCATCCTTATAAAACTTTTTTTTTCTTCCGGAAAACACCCCTCCCCCATATGACTGTACATATTTGCTGACGTGGTACACTGTGTGGCATGCTGACTGTGCATATATGCTTATGTGGCGTACTGACTGTATAATTAATTATATTTTTAAATTTTTTAAGGATACAGTGGCATTTGTGCCTATTTTTTTAAAAACATATAATATAAATTCATTTATATTATTTAGAAATAAAAATAATTTATAAAATTTGAAAATTAATTTTTTAAAATAAAAAAATTCAGGAAATTTTTTATTTACGGAATATTTTTTTATTACGAAAAATATTTTCCAAATTTTATATTATTTGTTTCAATTAGAAAATGATTTTTTTCTAAAATTTTAATTTCAAAAATGACTTTATAAAAATCAGGAATAAAATTATCGAAAAAAAATATGAAGTTTTCTAAATTTTTTAAAAAATTTGTATCTAGATTTTTAAAAATAAAATATTTTCCAGATTTGTAATTTTTGTAAAAAAAATTTAAAACTATTTTTTTTCGGAAAAAAAATCTGACTTTTTTTTAAAAAATATTTGTATTTGTTTTTTTCTAATTTTAAATTTTTTTATTTTGAAAATTAAGCTCCAGAATCTTTAAAAAAATTAATTTCGAAAAAAAACCGAATATTTGTTTTGATTTTTTTAATATTTGAATTTTAAAAAAAAACCGAAAATTTCAAAAAAGAATAATCGTTTTTTTTCTGATTTTTTAATATTTGAAAAAAAAATTAAGTTTTTTTTTTTGTAAAAAAATTTGAATTTTTTTTTGGATTTTTTTTATTTTTGAAAATTAATTACCAGATATTTAAAAATATAAAATCTGATGTGGACAACTAAAAATAAATAAAAAAGAAAAAAAAGCTAAGTCGGCGCCACATATGCACATTTGATGAGTTGGATGGAGGAGGGGTGTTTTTCGGAAGAGAAAAAAGTTTTACAAGGATGCAAATCAAACCGAAAATGATATATACTACAGGGGTGAAAAACACTATTAACCTTATATATAATTTTTTTAAATAGAAGAAATAAACATGTTGAAATGCTGAAAAACATGTGTGAATCTATTCACATATTCATAGAAAAATAGTATGAATGGATTCAATCATTTAAAAAAACATTATTTATTAAAGCAGGGATTGAATCGATTCGCTTTTACGGGTATGAATCGATTCACATTAACAAATAGTTCATCCTCTTTAAAAACATAGAATAGAATGAATTGATTCACATGACAACCAAGAGCAAGGTATGAATTAATTCATAGGAAAGATAAGATATAAGTCATTTTAACACATAATGAATTGATTTATTACTCTAAGAATGAATATATTCACACAAACAAGAACTTTTAAAAACATGATTTTTGAGATTTCTAAAAGATAGTAAAATGATTTTCAATGGGCACACAGTTACATCAAATCTAAAGTCCTAGTTTTGTCATATAATCAAAACCAAGTTTAATCTAAACTAGATTTAAGGGCCTATGGACATACACACCCCTCTTTTTATGATGGAAAACTAAGAATTGAATGTTTTGAATAATAAGTTCCACCTAAATTTGTGTTTGATCTTTAGAACATTTGGTGGAATCTTATCACCTTTGAAATTATCAATAAAAAAAACTTTAAGTAGCACCAAGGTAAAAAAAAACACGTAAACAAATAATCATATCACAATATAAAGTATCACATGTATATGCATATTGGTGTGGTTGGATCTGAGAAGATGGTTAATTGGGTTGAGATCCGCTGTGTAGTGGGATTGAACTTCCCTCGCCCGCCATGGGCCGCCTTGAGTCCTTCTCCACCAGAGGTGGGTGGTGTACCTGCATGTACTCCAACGCCGAAGTTAGGTACAGGTTCAAGAGGGAGTGCGGCTAAAAATAAGGTAAGAAGTGTGATACCCGACCTAATGTTAAGCATGGGTATATATAGTGGATAAGTAGGGTTTTGGCTGTCAAGCCTTCAACTAGACAGATATCCCCAAGGGACAGGCATGACCATCTGGGTGGTCCTCTTGCATTGGATTCAAACTGAACGATCAAGATATTATGGTCTGGACAATTATCTAGTGGGATTTACGGTGTGTCCATCGTATGGTGTCCCCTGCTCTCAGGTTTTGGGTCACACTTGAGTCTAAACAGAATAGGAATTGGCCCTGTTAAGAACAGTTTCCCCCAAGCTATAGGTTGAGGGAGTCAGACTGTAGCTTGATAAAAGCTTTCATGAGGAACTCGTATTTGAGAACGAAATCTCCATTGGGGTTTTGTGCTCTGACCTCATTGGGTTTGGTGATCATGTTATGGAAAATCCTCTGAGGTTCCCAGTTCCCCGTCCCATGGGGCACGTTGACCCGCGACGAATGATGTAAGTCTCAGACCTTTTACAGGTTCGTCTAAGAAGTTTTTCGATGATATCTGTAACACCCTGTTTTCCCAACAATGTAAATAATACAAGTAATCAGAGTATTCAACGTAAAACGGAATGTCACACTACTTTTAAAACATAAATAGAGTAAATTTACTATTTATTAAAACAACCCTGTCAAAAATTCATTTATATCGCAGCGGAAAATTATTTCAAAATCAACAACTTTGTTCAACAATCTTTGGCACTACGGCCTCAACATAAATAACTTAAAGGAAAATCTTAATCCAAA
>Ga0228710_1005747_pt1 | contig 19140 bp, 9 predicted proteins | sample MedpolnodulmetaG_FD_177995 | JGI IMG/M metagenome (GOLD analysis project Ga0228710, IMG submission 177995) | Root nodule microbial communities from Medicago polymorpha collected in Santa Monica, California, United States - pink nodules | ecosystem: Host-associated > Plants > Roots > Nodule...
AATATATATATATATATATATATATATATATATATATATATATATATATTAAAAGTCTTACATGTAGCTCACCATATTCTATCAATTTTCATGAACTCATTCCACTGTTCATCTTCTCCCACAAAGCCATTCAACAACAACACTTTCATTTAACCATAATTTCTCCTACAAGAGGTCAAGGATGTCACCATACTCGAAGACAAAAGCACTCTTTGGAATTGTTGTTAACTCGGCGCTCAAATCTCTAAGACTTTCCAAATTTGGGAGCTCGACTTTCAATGTCATAATTCTTATTTTCTCGGAGCACATGTTCAATTTGTTAGACACTTGCAACACAATTTTAGCCTTTGCATCTCCCTTAAACAAACTTGCATATCAAGAAAATAATTTCATGCATGTGGATGCAATGTATGTATCTTTTTATGAGTATGGATAATTGAAAAACAAAAATTAAAGGGAAGGCTCCCTATGAGGGTTTAGTTATATTTGCTTTCTATACCAGGGTTCTCACTAAGGATTGTTCGATGGTTTTTTGAGTTAGGAGTTCCTAGAGTCATGGAGGCATCTCATAATTTTGCCATAATAACAGGTTAACTATTATACGACAACCTTCCACGAGTGCGTTTCTTCTAGGTGGGGTTTGTACTAACCAAAATGAGATGTCTACCTCAAAAGACAATACAAACACCAAGATTAAAAGAGGTTCTAAGAAGAAAGTCCTTAGAGTTAGGGATCCAATTCGGAATTTCGCCATAATAACGGGTTAACCATTATATGAACGACCTTTCAACGAAGAGGACCATCTCTAAGCGGGGTCTTCATATTAACTAAACAATATGTTTATCTTGAAATCCAATACTATGCAAACCACCATCCTAAACCTAGGTTTTTCAAGCTCGTGTTTAGAGCTCCACTCAAAAGTGTTTTAAACAACACGACCCCAATACAATAGCACCATAATATAAATGCAAAAAAATAAATAAAGCAAAAATAAAATAATTCAAATAAGATCAAGAATAAACAAAAGCAGCAAGCAAATGAACTAACACTAAAAGCTAAACTAACTAACCAGGTTTGATTCTCTAAATGTTGAAGGTGAGAAAAACACAGGAAGGGAGGGTTGAATTATGTTTTCTTTTTCTCGTTTTCTCCTACTGAAGTCACTGTTCAGAAGCAGATAGAGTTCAGCTTCTAAAGTGATAATCAAAATCTAAATGCAGCGGATAAAAATATATATATATATATATATATATATATATATATATATAGAGAGAGAGAGAGAGAGAGAGAGAGAGAGAGAGAAAGGACACAGAGCAATTATACAGGTTCCTTCTACAAACCGGAAGTAGTCCTGTCCCCCTTGCACTTCCAAGGAGAGTTCACTAAAAATTGTAATATCAAATTACAACTGCTCAATGCTACAACTAGCAAGAGACTTCAAATTACTCAAGCACAACTGCTAGAGATTTCCTATGCTCCTGAACACAATCAAGAGACTTCCAATGCTTAAGCACAACTGCAAGAGACTTTGCTCAAGCACACAAGCAAGAGACTTCTAATCAAACAGAATTACAAAGAAGTTTGTTTGAGTTTGAACACTTGATATACAATCAATGGTGTTCACAGTACAAATCAGATACAGACTCTTAAGACTATAACATTTTTAAAATATGAACTTTGATAAGAAATTCTAAGTGACTTTAGATGCATAACAATAACAGAGTTTGGGACTTTGAATGGTTGTATGAGTCTTGCTTTTGTGTGTGTCTGTATATCCAACTAGCAGGTCTTCACTCCTTCATATAGAGGTGTGAAAGATACGTTGGAAAGTTGCCAGCACAATAAAGAGTCGTTTGAAGCTTTGATTAAAATCACCAATGATCTTTTGCCTGATATGGTCATTGTTCTATGAAGGATCAATTTCAAATGCATTCCTAGTTTAAAGGAACATTTCTGCAGGCAGAGCTGTTATTCTTGTCTTGTTGCGGAGACACGATCAGAGTAGTGGAGGAAGTGGTTGTACGATTCGTACAATTGTCCTTTGTCAACGCTTTTGATAGAACAACCAATGCTTTCAAATTCTTTCACAAAGGTCGTTGTAACACTCTTTCAGTCTAATGCAATGCTGGACGAGATTAAATCCATTACCCAGCCTTTGAAGCTTTAAGTCTCTCATCTCCTGATGAACTTCAGCTTCTGGTGATCCTGCTTCTGATGAGATGCTTCTGATGAACTTGCTTCTGATGACGTCATCACTTCAGGAGCACTTATACTTCAGATGCACTTTTCTTCCGATGCTTCAAGCTTCCTTTTTGTTGATTCCTTGACTCTCTTTTGTTCTTTCAGAACCTTATAAAGATATCAAATTTTTGTATATGGTCCTGTACACTTGAACAAATATTAGCATATCCAATTGACGATTTTTAATACCTTGTTATCATCAAAACTCTAAGGGTAACATATGTTAAACACATTTTGTTCCAACAAATGTTTCCAGCGCAGTTGCCAGATAAAGCGGCGGGAAAAATGCGCGGGCAGAAAACGCTCGTTAAATCGTAAAGTCGCCACCGAAGTTTTATTTTTGAAAAGGGAAACGTCGATAAACCCTTTCGAGAATGAGAACAAGGTCATTGCGACCAAAACGAGAACGTCAATAAACTCTTTTTGATTGAACAAGTTTTTTTTTTACGTAAGTTATCTCCTTTATCTCTTTGCTTTTATGCATTTTTTTTAGTTCAGTAGCTCAAAAAACACTCAACACCGTACTCCATAGTTCTCACTATTTGAATACTTAACATAATTTCTTCCTCAACATAATCGTTTGAAGAAAATAAACATAGTTAAAAGCTAATAACCAATAATTAAACTAACTTTAAGTTCAACAACACATACTAATTAATTAATTTTATGCTTTTAATAATACAATACAATGACTCAGCATCATTATATTCCATGTCAACGTCATTTTTTGCTGCCATGATAGTAAATACTAGCCATCACAACATTTTTAAATAAGAAACACCAATGAGGGACCATTTTAAAAGTTTTTTTTTATAATAAATTACATAAACACAGTCTTTTTTATTTATTAAATAAAAATTTAGAATGATGATTTAAAGTCAAGAGAAGATTTTCGGATACAAAAAATGCATAAAAAAGTATTTGCATTTACATCTCTTTTAAAACACCAACGCAACAATATTTTTTTTTACAAGGACTATAATAAAAACTGTTGTAAAAATTAGTCATGATAATTATCTCTAAATAATAATCAAAGTAAATGTATACACATGAATCAAATATAACCAAAAAGGTGATAAATAAACTTAGCTGTCATTGAAATTTTGTATAGCTACACACTGATACAACTCTATCAACAACTCATGTGTAACTTGCAAAACAATAAATCATTATTTAACCTGAGGCGTAACATAATTACTGTCCTTGAGAATTTTATCCGCCTCATAAGCCCATATCCTCCCAGGATGCAACAGGTCCCTCTCCGATATGAATCATAACCGGAGGTGACATAACAACTCAAATTTATCTCAAAGATAACAGGAGATGGAACCCAAAAATCCAATATTTAGGAGGAGAGAAAAACTATATATTTGGAGGAGAGAATTTTTATTGTTGTTTATGTTGCTACTCATCAAAGGCTAGAAAAGAAAAAAGCTTAAACCCAATTTAGTAATAAAGAACGAGTGATGTGCAATACTTTATAGAGCTAAATATGCACTAAGCAGAACCCCAATCATGAGGAAAACAGCAAATGCTTATGGGGCAGCAAATGCAATTCACATGAGTCATTGACACATATACTTTGGTTTTATGCATTATAATCTAATCAAATAACCTCATAATTTTGCCAGTTGCATTTCCAGCTGGTATGGGGCTCGTGCTGCTAATGCAAATAACACAATAATAATAGAATAATATTTGAACATGAAGCTAATTAATTTGTCTTTCACTTTAGAGTCCACTGTCTACCTCTCCTCTTTATAATAAGACCAATTTTCTTTACTAAACATAACAAGAACATTCTAATGATCTAACGTGCCTTATTAATTGTTCCCATTTGAAAAATCGAAGGATTCTTCTATTTTACCACCAGGTATCAACTCTTCCAATGTGTGTATGTAAAAGTAAAAAGAACGAGAAAGAGCAACAATAATATAATGTACTTTTGCTTGCCAACTAAGCACAAAAGAACCGGAGATAGATCCATGACATTATTGGCGGCTTGCTCGCAACTCACGGTCACAATCAAATCTTACCAGTTCAACTCAAGTGAAAATCATGTGATATGTAAGCAACTATAGTCTATAATAATTGGAGGCCTTGTTTTTTCTTTTTTTGCTGATATATAATTGGAGGTTCTAACTCACCTTTGCATTTGTATGTAAATGATTTTGAAGTGAAATCATCAAATTTACAAATTTAGTAAAAACAAAATTGATCGCGTCTACACAAAAAGTAAAAAATAAATAAAGTAACCGTATATCTATGATAAATAAATAAATTTTTTGAAATCAGTTTGTCTTGGATATGGATTTGGTGCTGTAAAGCACAACATAGTTTTCATTTAAGTCATTGGATGGTTTTACAAAATTACAATAGTGCCATGCCAATAAAGATCCAATGGTCATAGATTAAAACAGTGTGAAACTGTGTGGTTTATTACAGCAGCAGATCCTGGCCTGTTTGTCTTGGAGTCTCTAGTTAATTTCAAAGTTTGATGATATTTTTGAGACTTCATGTTTAAAAATCTGCGTGCAGTAATTTTTTTTTTTGGGCCGTGGACTCCTTTATACATTTTTTAAATGTAAAATTAAATTAATAAAATCACCTAAATAATAAATATCAGTTGTTTTGGGCATTAACACTCCAATCTTTTGGTTCCAACGAGCTTAATTCAGCTGACGGAGATATTGAATAATATATGTTGAGGTTGGAATTTAAACCCAAAAAAAAAAAAAACTTAGTGACCGTACTTCTAGCCACAATTTACTTGACAAAAAAAAATACTCCGTTTTTTTGGGGAAATGAGTTTGCTAATCTAAAATTCAGGTGTGAGGTACGTAAAAGTTAACAAAATTTATTACTAAATACTTGAGTCGTTTAACTACAATATTTGATTTAGTTTCGATCTTTTTGCATATGAAAACGTATTTGTCGTAAATATCAATATCAATTAACTCCAATCAGTCCACACATGTACAAAAGAAACTGAAATAGTTAATTTTTCAATAGACATATTATTTGACAAAATCCAAATTTAATTCCTAAACAAAAACATGCTAAAAAAAGAAAGAAAAAGACATAGGAAACCGTTAGTGAAAAGAGTGTAGTAAATGTTAGTATTTTGACACCAGTTGTCACTTGGCGTGTCTGTCGGTGACTCAGTGGAGTTTGTCTGTAAGAATCACACGATACGAAGCCTCTTCAATTCAATTAACAGCACACACTTTCCTTCCTTTTTATGTCCAAATGAAAATCAACAACAACTCATACTCCTCAACTCGCACATGCAATAATAATAATAATAATAAAACACTAATCACACTCTTCTTCTTCTTCTGACAATCACTTTCTCTCTACGGATGCATCGTGTAACCGTTTCTCTTCTCACTCTTTGAAGGTTCTTTTCTATCCTTCGTTGACTCATACACTCCAAGCTTTTCCAATTTCACTGTCCGATTCACTTTTACTTGATCGCGTGATTGATCTTGTTAATTTGTGAAATTTGCATTTATAATTATTATGCTTCTACTTCAAATTCATGATTTGAGCTTCAGTTTCTGATCTCAATTCTCTTTGACAGTGAGGCTTTGATGTTCTGACACTGTCTCCAGTATAGATCTGGACAAGGGAACTGATCCTTCTTGGGAGAGACTCTTCGAGTAAAGCGAATCGAATATGGCAACGGCAGTGACTTGGAGATTTGCTTCCAACAATGGCACCACCCTTGCTGCTAATGATTTGGTATATTTCATATTTTCTATTGTTTTAAGATTTTGAGTTGCTATTGGTAATCAGAAAAGTGTTTTAATAAGTATGAATATGCTGTTTTGTGGATCTTATGAAAATCGATATATCAGGCTTCATTGCCTAAAATTTGTGTTAATTTTACTTGCTAACAAAGAGATATTAGACTCTTCTGAAGTGAACAATTGCGTGCATTTTTTTAAAACAATGTAAATGCAAAATAATTGTTTTTGTTATTTCTAATATGCATTGTCTATAATTAGCATTTTATCTTCTCTTCATTTCAATGGTACATTTCAAGAGTCTCAGGTCTTCTTATTAACGGGTTAAATTGAACCATATTTTAGATAATGAAAATAGAAAATGTTTTCACAAAGTAAACAAAACCTTCTTTCTTCAGATTGCTTGGTGATTGTTTAGGATTTTGAATTTCATTTTCATTTACAGTTACTTTGGAATAACAGAAATTGCAGACAGTTGTGAGGTAAAATAGCAACGTTTGCAATTAAAAATAACTTTGAAATTGATGACAAGTATTATATTTTAGATAGTGAAGATTATCTGTTACGCACTAAATCTTGTTAATATACGCTGCTGCATTTAATTGTCAGTTTGTCCTAAAATGGGGTGCAGGGCTATACTAGAAATCGAAAAAAAGGTGGCATTTTTAGATTGTTCGTTTACGTATCTAATCTAACATAGCATTCATGACCATCTTTATAAGTGAGTTAGTTGTAGTGTTTTCTCCACACAAGAGCACAATATAAACGTGGATCACTACCAACACTACATATGCCGTATACTTTTATACTCCATTTTGAATTTCTTCTCTGTTTTGCTCAGTAAGTTGCAATCCTAAATAAAAAAGTGAACTGTTATGGAAGCTATAACCTTCAATACCTAGAAAATATTTTCTTCATATGGACTATGGAGTATAATCAAGTCGTGATATGTTATGGTTGTCCTATTTTCCCTCACATCTTGATTCTCTGTTTCTCCTCATATTATTATTAGCTTTCTATCTGTAGCTATCATTGTGAGTAAGGGCAAGAATAAAAGGGTACACTGGTTTTGCATGTTACATGTAAATAAATAAATAAATAAAAAGGAAAGTTGAACATCAAGATTGATATTTATCCATAACCGCATCTAGCATTTTCCCCCTATTATGTTAGTGTTACTTCTAATGTTAACAATTTAGAGATATACATACATTCCATTTAACCTTCTCCATTGTCATTCTTTCGATTGCAGGAAAGAAATGGTGATGGCAAGGCTCAAGATTCTGAGGCTCCAACTCCCCATTCTGTTCTGAAAATGGGATTGAGGTCGGTTACAATGTAAAACATGTCTAAAAACTATGTCAAAAAGGAATATTCTTCAGCCTGGAAAAAACAATGAATTAGTTGCTTGAAATGCTCTACTAAAATCAATGTATTTTTTTCTGTGTTGACACATTTTTGTGATTTGGCAATCGTGCTGATGCTTGCAGCCAAGTAAGCTAGCATCCATGAATCTCACCTGTTGTGTTATAGGTTGTCATCTCAAAAAGTCAAAGACTTAAAAACTGTTTTTTTTTTCCTTTGAGAATCTCATTCATGGAAGATAAGATTGTGTGAGGCTTTGACAATATTGCGTATATGCTCTCTAAACTTAGAACTATCTTACTTGATATATGGCTTTTAATAATATGAATTTGAGTTGAGCATAAATTCTAATATGTAACTTTAAGTATCTTATATTCCTTACTGGTTGCAGAGAACGTAGCAGCAGCGGCATGGAGGATACAGATGGGACATTAGCAAGTATTGCTCAATGCATTGAGCAGCTGCGTCACAGCTCATCTTCTATGCAAGAGAAAGCGTATTCCTTGAAGCAATTATTGGAGCTTATTGATACGCGTGAAAATGCTTTTAGTGCAGTTGGATCTCATTCTCAGGCAGTTCCGGTGCTTGTTTCCCTTCTCCGGTCAGGGTCTTTAAGTGTGAAGATACAGGCAGCAACTGTCTTGGGCTCACTTTGTAAAGAAAACGAGTTAAGGGTGAAAGTCTTGCTTGGAGGATGCATTCCTCCTTTGCTCGGTCTACTGAAGTCCAGTTCTGAAGAAGGTCAAGTAGCTGCTGCAAAGACCATTTTTGCTGTTTCTCAAGGTGATGCCAAAGATCACGTTGGATCAAAAATCTTTTCAACTGAAGGAGTTGTTCCAGTGCTCTGGGAACAGCTGCAAAAGGGCCTAAAAAGTGGAAGTGTAGTAGATAGTTTATTGACTGGAGCATTGAAAAATCTTTACAGTAGTACTGAGAGATTCTGGAATTCGACAATACAGGCTGGAGGAGTGGACATATTACTGAAGTTACTGACAACAGGCCAGTCTAGCACATTAGCAAATGTGTGCTTTTTACTTGGCTGTATGATGATGGAAGATGCATCTTTTTGTTCAAAGGTATTGACAGCAGATGTAACAAAACAACTCCTCAAACTTTTAGGCCCTGATAATGATGCCCCAGTTAGAGCTGAAGCAGCTGGTGCTATTAAATCTCTATCTGCCCAGTGCCAAGATGCAAGGAAAGAGATAGCCAATTACAATGGCATTCCTGCTTTGATTAATGCTACCATAGCTCCTTCCAAAGAGTTCATGCAAGGTGAGTATGCTCAAGCAATACAGGAGAATGCCATGTGTGCTCTTGCAAACATCTCTGGTGGTTTGTCTTATGTCATCTCCAGCCTTGGTCAAAGCCTTGAATCATGCTCCTCACCGACCCAAACTTCCGACACATTGGGAGCTTTAGCTTCAGCTCTTATGATATATGACGACAAGGCAGAATCTACTAGAGCATCAGATCCTTTGGCCGTTGAGCAGACATTACTCGAGCAATTTAAACCTCACTCGCCCTTCCTTGTGCAGGAAAGGACCATCGAAGCTCTTGCCAGTTTGTATGGAAATCCTATACTCTCACTTAAACTTGCAAATTCTGATGCAAAGCGTTTGCTTGTTGGTTTAATAACAATGGCTGCTAATGAAGTGCAAGATGAGCTCTTAAAAGCTCTCTTGACACTATGCAATAGTGAATGCAGTCTATGGCGTGCACTTCAAGGCCGCGAAGGAGTTCAGCTATTGATATCTCTTTTGGGGCTTTCATCAGAACAGCAACAAGAATGCGCTGTTGCCCTGCTCTGTCTTTTGTCTAATGAAAATGATGAAAGTAAATGGTCCATTACTGCTGCTGGTGGTATACCTCCACTTGTACAAATTTTGGAGTCAGGATCTGCAAAAGCAAAGGAAGACTCGGCAACAATCCTCAGGAACCTATGTGATCACAGTGAGGATATACGTGCTTGTGTTGAAAGCGCTGATGCAGTTCCTGCGTTGTTGTGGCTATTGAAGAATGGAAGCCCAAATGGGAAGGAGATTGCAGCTAAGACCTTGAATCACTTAATTCATAAATCTGATACAGCAACTATCAGTCAGCTTACAGCATTATTGACCAGTGATCTACCTGAATCTAAGGTTTATGTTTTAGATGCTTTGAGGAGTATGCTTTCTGTTGTTTCTCTTAGTGACCTTTTACATGAAGGTAGTGCTGCTAGTGATGCGATCGATACAATGATAAAATTATTGAGCTGCACAAAGGAAGAAACTCAGGCAAAGTCAGCATCAGCTTTGTCAGGAATTTTTGAAACACGGAAAGATGTGCGAGAAAGTAAAATTGCTGTTAAAACTCTTTGGTCAGCCATGAAGTTGCTTAATGTTGAATCTAGAAGTATCTTAGTGGAGTCCTCACGCTGCCTAGCTGCAATATTTCTTTCCATCAAAGAGAACAGGGAGGTAGCTATTAATGCGAGAGATGCATTATCCTCCCTAGTTGCACTAGCTAGCTCTTCAGTTTTGGAGGTAGCAGAGATGGCAACATGTGCTGTGGCAAATCTTCTTTTGGATAGTGAAGTTGCTGAGAATGCTGTTGTGGAGGAAGTTATTTTGCCTGCTACCAGAGTATTGTGTGAAGGCACAAAATATGGAAAAACACATGCAGCAGCAGCAATTGCTCGCCTTTTGCATTCTAGGCAAGTTGATTGTGCTGTAAATGATTGTGTGAATCGTGCTGGAACTGTCCTTGCATTAGTTTCTTTCTTAGATTCTGCTATTGATGAACCTGTTGCAACAACAGAGGCTCTAGAAGCACTTGCCATTCTGTCAAGGTTGAAAGAGACCACTGCAATTAGTAAACCTGCTTGGATGATCTTGGCCGAATTTCCTAAAAGCATAAGCCCAATAGTTCTGTCAATTTCCGATTCAACACCAGTGTTGCAGGATAAAGCTATTGAAATATTATCTCGATTATGTAAGGATCAGCCTTCTGTGTTAGGAGAGAATGTTGCTACTGCATCTGGATGTATATCTTCAATAGCTAAGAGGATAATCAATTCCACTTCTACAAATGTGAAGGTCAAAATTGGGGGAGCTGCAATTCTGATTTGTGCTGCTAAAGAAAATCATCAAAGGCTTGTGGAGGATCTAAATTTATCAAACTTGTGTGCAGATCTTGTACAGTCACTTGTTGATATGGTTATTTCTTCACAGGCTACTTTGATCAATCAGGACGATGTCAACAAGGAACTCATCAGCATTTGCAGGCATACAAAAGACGCCAATGATGGTAAATTGACAAACAGCATATCTGGTGCAGATGTAGCTTTATGGTTACTCTCTGTTCTTGCTTGTCATGACGAAAAATGTAGAATTTCAATAATGGAGGCTGGAGCGATTGAGATTTTCACTGACATGATTGCAAATTTTTCCTCACAGTACAATCAGGTATTCAAGTGCCTAATTCACTATGTTTTCATTCATTCTGAAGTAAATAGATAGTACTATTTATGTCACAAATATTTACTTATCAGCATGAAGTCGCCCTTAGCCATCAAAAATATAGTTAAATAGCAGATTAGTATTTCTATTATTTTTGTATATCAATATTTGCTACTCTATGGCGACCATGCAGATTGACGATAAAGAAGATAGCAGCATGTGGATTTGTGCTATGTTGTTGGCAATATTATTTCAAGATAGGGATATCATACGAGCACATGCAACAATGAAATCTATACCAGCCCTTGCCAATTTATTGAAGTCAGAGGAATCAGCAAACAAATATTTTGCTGCACAGTCAATAGCTAGCTTAGTCTGTAACGGTAGCAGGGGAACTCTTCTATCTGTTGCAAATTCTGGGGTGGCAGGTGGACTTATCTCCTTGCTTGGCTGTGCTGATGTTGATATACGGGATCTTCTGGAATTGTCTAATGAATTTTCATTGGTGCCTTTTCCCGATCAAGTTGCTCTTGAGAGGTTGTTTAGAGTTGATGACATTAGAGTTGGTGCCACTTCTCGGAAGGCAATACCTGCCCTAGTTGATCTGCTCAAACCGATTCCAGATCGCCCAGGAGCACCATTTCTAGCACTAGGGATTTTGACTCAGCTTGCTAGAGATTGCCCATCAAATAAGATTGTAATGGTAGAGTCTGGGGCCATAGAGGCACTTACTAAGTATCTTTCACTGGGTCCACAAGATGCCATTGAAGAAGCTGCTACAGATCTGTTAGGTATTTTGTTTAGCAATGCTGAGATAAGGAGACACGAGTCAGCCTTTGGTGCTGTTACTCAACTCGTAGCCGTGTTACGTTTAGGAGGAAGAGCTGCAAGGTATAGTGCTGCTAAAGCCTTGGAAAATTTATTCTCGGCTGACAACATTAGAAATGCAGAGACTGCTCGGCAAGCTGTTCAACCCTTGGTGGAGATTCTTAATACTGGTTTAGAGAGAGAGCAACATGCTGCGATTTCTGCGTTAGTTAAGTTACTGAGTGAAAATCCTGCAAGAGCACTTGCTGTTGCTGATGTTGAGACGAATGCCATTGATGTTCTTTGCAAAATTCTTTCATCAGATTGTTCAATGGATCTCAAAGGGGATGCTGCTGAATTATGCTGCGTTCTTTTTGGAAATACAAGGATTCGATCCACAGTGGCTGCTGCACGGTGTGTTGAACCTCTGGTCTCTCTCCTTGTAACTGAGTTTAGTCCTGCTCATCATTCAGTTGTACGGGCATTGGATAGGCTTGTTGGCGATGAGAAATTGGCTGATTTGGTTGTTGCACGTGGTGCAGTTGTTCCTCTCGTTGGCCTACTTTTTGGTACGAACTTTGTACTTCATGAGGCCATTTCCAGAGCTCTGGTCAAGTTAGGAAAAGATCGACCTTCTTGTAAAATGGAAATGGTGAAAGCTGGTGTCATTGAATGCATACTTGACATCCTTCATGAAGCACCTGATTATCTCTGTGCAGCTTTTGCTGAATTGTTACGTATATTGACCAACAATGCTAGCATAGCCAAAGGATCATCAGCTGCTAAAGTGGTTGAACCCCTGTTCTTTTTGCTAACAAGACAAGAATTTGGGCCCAATGGACAACATAGTGTGTTGCAGGTTTTGGTTAATATCTTAGAGCATCCGCAGTGCCGTGCTGATTATAGATTAACTTCTCACCAAACTATTGAACCACTCATCCCCTTGCTTGATTCTCAAACAGATACAGTGCAGCAGTTGGTTGCCGAGCTTCTATCCCATCTACTTTTAGAAGAAGACCTTCAGAAAGATCCAGTGACACAGCAAGTAATTGGCCCTCTTGTGCGAGTTCTTGGTTCAGGCATGCAAATATTGCAGCAGAGAGCTTTGAAGGCCCTTGTCAGTATTGCAGTTGTATGGCCCAATGAAATTGCAAAAGAGGGTGGTGTTATTGAAATTTCCAAAGTGATATTGCAAGCCGACCCTTCCATTCCTCATGTTTTATGGGAATCTGCTGCCTCTGTTTTGGCAAGTATTCTGCAATTTAGTTCGGAATTCTACTTGGAAATTCCTGTTGCTGTTTTGGTAAGGTTGCTTCAATCTGGATCAGAGAGCACAATTAGTGGTGCATTAAATGCTCTTCTTGTGTTGGAAAGTGATGATGAAACTAGTGCAGCCGCGGAGGCAATGGCTGAAAGTGGTGCCATAGAGGCTCTCCTAGAGCTCCTTACATCTCATCAGTGTGAGGACACTGCTGCAAGACTCTTAGAAGTATTGCTTAACAATGTAAAGATTAGAGAAACAAAAGTCACTAAATCAGCCATCTTACCATTATCCCAGTACCTTTTGGATCCTCAAACTCAAGCACAGCAAGCGAGGTTATTAGCAACTTTGGCTCTTGGTGATCTATTCCAGAATGAGAGTCTTGCTCGGACAGCTGATGCAGCCTCAGCTTGTCATGCTTTAGTGAATGTGCTTATAGACCAACCCACTGAAGAAATGAAAGTTGTTGCCATATGTGCTTTGCAGAACCTTGTGATGCACAGTCGAGCAAATAAAAGAGCAGTTGCAGAGGCCAGTGGGGTTCAGGTTATACTGGATCTGATTGGTTCAAGTGATCCTGAAACATCTGTTCAGGCTGCAATGTTTATTAAACTTCTCTTTTCAAATCATACTATTCAAGAGTATGCCGTTAGTGAAACAGTCAGGGCAATAACTGGTAAGTTCTTTGCCATCATGCGATGTTAACAATTGTTTTTATTCTGAACAATTTTGTGATATCTTATCCTCTTTTTACTTAAATGATGCATTATTTTTTGTGCGGCCACTTAAAAAGCAGTTTTTTTTTTAGGCTTAATTGCAGTTTTAGCCCCCTAACTTTCTCAAAGTTGCGATTTTGGCCCCCTAAGAAAAAAAAATACAAAACAGCCCCCTAAGTTTTGCACCTGTGGCAGTTTTGGCCCCCAAGGCTGATATTGACTTGGTCTACGCTGACGTGGCACCTTAAGTGAGGTGCCACGTGTTATTTTTTTTATTTATTTTTTGCCTTGGGGGCCAAAACTGCTACAGTTGCAAAACTTAGGGGGCTGTTTTGTAGTTTTTTTTCTTAGGGGGCCAAAATCGCAACTTTGGGAAAGTTAGGGGGCTAAAATTGCAATTAAGCCTTTTTTTTATCCTTTCATAAATTAACTTAATGGATCCAAATATGGTTTATGATAGACATTATGGCGTAATTTGATCCATGTAGCCGACCCCACTTGCTGGGATAAGGCTTGGGTGTTGTTGTTTCATCAACTAACTGATAAATCTTCATAAATGCATTTTTCTTGCTTTTGCAAGCTAGTGCATAACTTGGTTTCCACGATATTTTCAGTTAAAAAACCCAAAATGTTACATATGAACAAGTTAACAAATCTTTTGAAAAATATTAAAGCTGATTTTTGGAAAGTGACATTGTTTGATTCATGTAATCAATTCATACTGGTAGGAAAAGCCAGGTTGTTTTTGTTGGACATGTTCATGCTATATAAACTCTTGTAGCAAAAATGGGCACGTAGGCTTGTACTAGGTATTCACTAAGTGACTGAAAATATTTGTCTAACTCGAAAGACTCTTAAATGGAGATGAAGTTGTTGCTTTTAATTTTGAGTGTATTTTGATAAATGATGGTGATATCACGTGTAACTGAAATACTCTCATTTATAATTTATCTCTTTCTGTCTCTCTTCAGTATGTAAGCATGGCCCAACAAAGTTTTTTACGATCTTGTATCAACTTATCATGTGTTTTATAAGTTGCTTCACGAAGCTAACTGAAATACTTGCATTTATAATTTATCTCTTTCTGCCTCTCTTCAGTATGTAAGCATGGCCTAACTAGGTTTTTTATGATCTTGTAGCTGCTATCGAAAAGGATTTATGGGCTACTGGAGCGGTGAACGACGAGTATCTTAAAGCCTTAAATTCTCTATTTAGCAACTTCGCACACCTGAGAGCAACTGAACCAGCAACACTTAGCATTCCACATCTGGTTACATCCTTAAAGTCAGGTTCAGAGGCCACTCAGGAAGCTGCGTTGGATGCACTTTTTCTGCTCAGGCAAGCTTGGTCAGCATGCCCAGCAGAAGTTTCAAGAGCTCAGTCCATAGCAGCCGCAGATGCTATTCCTATGTTACAGTACTTACTCCAGTCTGGCCCACCTCGGGTTCATGAGAAGGCAGAGTTTCTGTTGCAGTGTTTGCCGGGTACATTAGTGGTAATTATCAAGTGCGGTAATAATATGAAGCAGTCTGTTGGAAACCCAAGTGTATACTGCAAGCTTACACTTGGAAATAATCCTCCAAGGCAAACCAAGGTACTTTATAAAATAAAATTTCATACCTATCCATTATGATCTTCTCCTCTGATGCACTGGCATTACTTGACATGGGTGACATGTTTGTTTTACTTGAGTGTCAAATCCTTGTTCATTTCCTCTTGGGCATCTTGAGGACGAGCCACTTCAAGGAAGGGCAAGGTTTTGCCGAGTGTGTGATTGTATTATGTACAACACAAAGAACACGTGTTTTCTGCTTAATACTAGTAATTTATATACAACCTGTTTTAATTTGTTTTTTCTCCTGGGAAATGTAATATGCTAATACATGAAAATGATGCTGCTCAGGTGGTCTCAACCGGCCCTAACCCAGAGTGGGATGAGAGTTTCTCATGGTCCTTCGAGAGTCCTCCAAAAGGCCAGAAGCTTCAAATTTCTTGCAAAAACAAGAGTAAAATGGGAAAGGTAACTGAGGGAAAATTGGACTAATTATAAATCACTCTTTTCATCTTCGGTTATTTTGCTCATACGCTTAACCCCTTTTAATTTTTTATCTGATGACAGAGTTCATTTGGGAAAGTGACGATCCAGATTGAGCGGGTGGTGATGCTGGGGACAGTATCGGGAGAGTACACACTGTTGCCAGAAAGTAAAAGTGGCCCTTCAAGAAATTTAGAAATAGAATTTCAATGGTCTAACAAATGATACCCGTTACCTCTACCGTCAAGCTTTGAAATTGAAACACAGGGTTCATGGTTGGAAAGGAAATTTTGTTTAATCTTTGGATTATTTAATTTATTTACCATAGTGTATATATCAACAGTTGTTCGTTTTTTTTGTCTATAATCAGTCCCAAACAAAACAATTCTTTTGTCGTAATATTCTTTTGTAATTTGATCATTCATTTCCTAGTTTAGACACTAGGGGCACGAAGATCAGGTCTGCTTCGAGTTTCTTGTATGCCTTTTGCTGTTATCAATTTTTCGTTTATGGGGTTGTAATTTGTAAACTTATGCATATTTGGGAGTAAATTAAATGTAAAAAACAATCGTATAAAGTAATTGTACCAAAAGAAAAATACCTCCTGTGATTTTTTGTACTGTACTGATTTAGTTTTGACATTATTAGTATTACTGTTGCTTTTCTTAATTTCATCTAATCTTTGGTGTTGCTGCTACTTGTGCTACATAAATTCAGAGTGTGTATCACCATATACCAGACTCCTCCTCTTTTTAAGAGGAAATCTTACTGGAGTCTAGTATTTAATAGATAGGGAATATGTATGAATCTTACACGAAAGGATAATTCACTTAAAATATTTTATCTACAGTTGTAGGCTCATGTTTATACCATATAATTGAGGTGATGTGCCATGTTAGCCCCCGTCCACAAGTTTTGCATCTAAGTTTTCGACTAGGCCAAATTAAACGTTATGGTTTGTACATTAAATTTCCATCCAAAAATTTTAAGGTATAAGAACGCTCTTACTTATATATTGTTTAACATGTCAATTTTCATCCAGTGTGTCTCCTTACTAGGGATGGCAATACGGACCAGCCTGCTCTCTTTAGGCCCAGTCCGCTATTAGCCCGCCAAAAACGGGGTGGGGCGGGACGGGCTAATTTGAGGGGGTGGGCTTAAACTCACACCCGCCCTGCCTAAAGGTGGACTAGCGGGCTGACCCGTCTATTTTTTTAAATATTTTTTTGTCGATTGTTATTAACAAATACACTGCTATTATAAAAACAATAAATTCAATATAAAGACTCTAACATTAAACAAATCTCAAAATAAATTCACCATACATTGAACAATGTCTTGTAAACTAAAATAATTCAATTTACCTATTTTAAGGATATTTAAATAGAAACTTTTGTTTTTAGAAATTAAGACAAGAAAGAAACTAATATAACATATTATGGCTTCAAAAAAGAAGAAAGGAAGAAATAAGCAGATCAACACAAACATTAAGTTCACTCAACACAAACAACAACTAAGATAAATGAGCAACAAACCTTGCCTTAAACTCAAGTGAATCAAAGCAAATCAGACTCAGACTGATTAAAAATTTGGTCACTAATAGTAAAAAAAGAAAGTTTAATAAGCCCGCGGGCCAGTCCACCCCACCCCGCTATGACCCGTTTTTTTAGCGGGCTTAACAGGAGCGGGCCAACTAGAGAGATGGGCTCAAAATCTCACCCCATCTCGCCTAAAATGACGGGTTAAATGGGCTGACCCAATGGACCGGCCCGTTTTGCCACCCCCACAAGAAGCCATTGTTGGACTACGAGGGAGTCAGGATCCTCTCCGTTTGAGAGGAAATGACAATCTGAATTTCACTGCACATATGATCTACACGTGGCACAGATAAACATCAATGGCTGAAATTAAAGCCTCTTTAGCTGTCGGAACCCTTTTCTTTCCTTTTATGTTTTCTATTTCTCTGATACTGATAGCATTGTGTCATGTGTAAGTGATTCACACACACCTCCTTCCTTTGCCTAAAGCCTACTTCTCTCTCTCTCTCTCATATCAACATTTGATTTTGGGTAGACAATTATGACAATATTTTCCAACAGAAAATTAGAAATTTTTAACGAAATTTAATATGGATTGTTTAGTACCAAAAGCATAAAAAATTATATTTAATTCATGTTTTGTTAAATAATATTTTTTTTTTGAGAGATTGTCATAACATTCTACCAATTTTTAGATTTTTTTAAAAAAAATATGAAGATTAGACATGAGTTGACTAAAAAGTAGGGATTAATTTCATGGATGAAAAATTTGAAAGGACCAAAAGTCTAAGGAATATTTTAGGGGGATTAGAATCAAATGTTGGTGTATTTAGAGAGACAATTTACTTATTTAACCTTTTTTTTAACCTATTATAGCTAATACCTCATATTTTACTTATGGGACTAAATTTTTTAAGAGAAATCATACAAATGGAAAATGATACACCAATTAATATACTTAATTATATAAAAAGACTTGATTTTTTTTCTTTTTCAAATGTGTATATTGTTTATAGAATAATGTTAACAATTCATATAATTGTCGTGTCTCTTGAAAAAAATTCAGAATTAAAGTTAATAATATCTTATTTAAGATCAACATGTCAACAAAGATTCAATAAATTTATTTTAAGGGAATTGTTAAACGAAATCAATTATGATAATTTTAATGAATGACTTTGCATCAAAAAATATGAAATGAAATTTTGAATAAAAATATTACTTCCGTAAAATAAATAATATTAATAACTTTTTGTCCACAAACTATTAATAACATAAAATGTCACGTTTTAGATTTCGCCTTGAGCCTCAACATGTGTTGGGTCGACCTTACATTTAAGGTGAATAAATGAAGTGTCTATAGTTTGAATTCCGACTCTACACTAACAATTTATTGTCCTTGCCAATTTGAAAACATATTTTTCACAGATAATTAGATCTATATAATTTTGAGTGGAAGTGTGTTATTCTCATCGTATTACCAACTCCCAATCCCATTATTCGGTTTCAAAGACCTTTTTCTAAGAGTTTTATTATTTTTTTTTTTTTTTTTTTTTTTTTTTCTTTTTTTATAAATTTTTTTTTTTTTTTTTGTACAACCCATAAATTTTAGGCTGCAATAGAAATGAAGCTTACTGCTTAGTTTTCCTTGTCATTTGCCGATGTATGATAAAAGGCTTTTTCTAGCCTTCGTTCTCCCCTTTGACTTAAACACTATCCACGTTCATAGGTCAATATCTCACTCTAGGTAAGAGGATATGTTGGAATAATGTGTGAAAATTGAGTTAAAAGACTAAACACAAATTCTCATGTTGGGTAAAACTAGTGTTGTGTGAATTGAAAAAAGTGGAAGTTCCACATTAGATTGAACACACACATTAGTAGTGTTTATATAGTGGGGGTGTACCTCTAATAGGGGTGCATAATTAAGTGAACGAAGTAAGCACTAGAGAAAATATATATATTGATATATATTTTATTATTTGAAA
>Ga0228710_1005748_pt1 | contig 19137 bp, 10 predicted proteins | sample MedpolnodulmetaG_FD_177995 | JGI IMG/M metagenome (GOLD analysis project Ga0228710, IMG submission 177995) | Root nodule microbial communities from Medicago polymorpha collected in Santa Monica, California, United States - pink nodules | ecosystem: Host-associated > Plants > Roots > Nodule...
TCAATGGATCAAGTAATTCAGTTTTGTTATCAATCTTTTGCATTACAAAAACTACATTGATTCCTTATTTTTATATTCACTTCCTCAAATTATTTGCTCATAGGATATGGTTTACCCACCTGAACTAGACATATTTGTGGACAAAAGAATGTTGTTTAAGGTTGAGGTCGGCGATGCCAATCTCTTTCGGAACTGGCGTAGTTATACAGTGAAGAAACTAACTCAAGATGACAATATCATTAACTAGTTTTTGTCTCTTCATGGGATCAACGTATGAATTACCTTAATGGCTAAATTAATTCATTCTCAAGTTGTTCACCCCCTCAAATTATGTTGTATGTCTCCAACAGATGGAAAATGCAAATGCTGCAGCTCATAATGATGTTGATGCACTTAGTGTGACGGCTGACAAAAATTCTCTGGTACTTTTTTTCAAATAAAATTTCCTTTTGCACTATTTTGTTTTTCAACATTTTAAAATCAACAACCTTAAAACAGTTCTAATGTTAATCCTTATATTTGTTTTAGGAAATTACTGAAGGTGGTGACTCAAATGACAAGGAGGAGTTTGTTGGAATAGATTCATTGACCACCCCAACTAGAAACTCATTGGGAAAGAGGTCTGCTGATGCTATCGATATTGGTGCTGCAGGTGAAGATGACAGTGGTGCTTCATCCACTACTAAAGAGCAGAAAATAACATGTGTCAAGCTTGAAAAAACCAAGTGATCTTATATGTTCAGTTTCAAGTATCTTAAGTTTAGTAGGTCTGCATTAGGGTCTTCTTAAGTTTAATTTTTTCATGTTTTGTTAGTTCACATTAGTGTCTTATGTTTTATTCAACATGTCATGTTGTCTTAATTTCAAGTGTTTTGTTGAACAATGTAATTGCCATCTATGGCAAATTTTCAATTGTCTTCATTTTGGTATTTGGGTTTTGTTGAACGATGTAATTGCCTTCCATGGCAGGTTTTCAATTGTCTTAATTTTGATATTTGGATATCCTTCAGCACCGTCCTATTTTGTTATCATTTTTATGTCATTCTATTCCAATTCAAACTTTAGTAATTTGAATTATAAATTTCCCACGGTTCACCAATTATTTTATTATTATAGCCATGAACAAATCTGGGAAAAAAATTATCATTTTGATATTGTATTTCTCTACATACTTCTGTTCATGTTTGTAACATCATATAGAAATTATAAAATATTACAAGTGAAGCAAAATACTTCTTGCTGCCCAGAGCAGCAGTCTTTATTTATGGGATAAACAGTACGAAACATTAGACAAGCAACTTATTTATGGAAGTTCAAGTGTGCAAACAAGTTATTATTATAGTACTAAACATTAGACAAGTAACTTTTATATGTTAATTTATGTAATGAAATCAGATAATCTGTTTTTCCTTTGTCTGCCTTGATGATCTTAATGCCCTTAGTGAATACGAACTTCTGATTTTCCAAACAAATTTTAACTCTCCCAACAAGCACCCTTTGCACTAATCTAAAAACTCTCTTGCTTCCCTTTATATATTTAGTGATTTAGTGATGAAATCATGTCAATTGTTCGACCTAAGCAAAGATTGATGTTTGCAATTTTTGTCTCATGATACGTCTGAAAATTTTAAGAACACCCTTTTCTTTGGACAAAAACATTAAAATAACCTTAAAAATGTGCCAATATATACGTTATAAAATGTGGGAAATATAATTATTAAATCTACCAATGATCTTTTCTTTTTTTACAAAAAAGAAAAGGAAACAAAAAAAGCCTTATCAATAGGAATAACCGTTCCAATTAAGTTATGGTGTGCAAAATCTCCTTAAAATTCTCCCTGCATCGTGGGTTAATTTAAAAACAAAATTCAATCACGAAAACTCAACTGTTTCCCACGTTTCTCAGTAACACTCTCCATTTTTGGCCATCACAATTTTACTGATTTCACTGATTGGTTCTAACTGGGAAAAAAATTCATTCTCACAGACCTACACTCATCACAAAGGCATGACACCAAAGAGCTTTTAATTTTAATTTTCCTGCCCTTCCTTCACGTTTCAACATTGACAACTCTGTGGCTACAACAACCAATCCATTGCCAAAGTTTTTTGTTTAAGTTATCATGGTAGACTTAACTCAAAGTATCACCGATGGTAACTACTATTTATCTATTTAATCTTCATACTTTTGTGTTTTTGTAGATTACATATGTTCTAACTTTTAACATCTGTTTTAAAAAACAGATGCTTCATCTTCCTCTCATTCTCCTCCGTCTAAAAAACGAGTTATACACCGCCGAAGTTCGTTGACACCTGGAAATTATACAATTCATAATGGCACAATACTGAATCGTTCCGGTCAAAGACAACGCGATAAATACAGTCCAGAAGTCCCTCCTATCGAACCAAGCCATATTCCATTCCAAGGTCATATTTTGTTAATAAATACATATGGCTTTTTTATATCACGGCAACTCATGAAAGAAATAAATTAATAAACACTATTAATATTAGCATGTTATACATTTCTCTTACACATTATTCTTGCTAACATATATGATATTACTATTGAGAAAATAGATGATGAAATTACATTGGATGCTACCAATGAGATGAACATCATATGTGCGACAAATGTTGAAGAGGATAGTATTCCCTCTAATCCAGGTATTTTTATATACAACTTTATACAGTCTCTTTTCTTTTTTGAAAAAACCTGTCAAAGTACTAATGTAAACTGCATCATTTTATATACTCTTAGGGAGTCATTTTCAAGTAGCAAATGTAAACGACGTTAACGAAGAATTACATGATACTGCTAACTCAGGTATATGCTTTTTTTTTTAATTAAGATATATTACTGCTACTTTTTCTGCTACTTTGTCATTATTCAAAATTTCATCAATGTTTAAATTGACTTATATAGATAATTAATAATATTCTCTTTGTAGCAAATGGATATTCAGAATATTTTGATATTGGCCATCCAAATTGGACATGTGGAGATTGTGGTGCAATGATGTGGTACGAAGAGCGATCACAAAAGCATTTTCGTCCCTCCAATCCAAAATTTTCACTGTGTTGCAGTCAGGGCGATATTGAAATTGCTCCATACCCTCGCCTCCCACAAACTTTGCACGACTTATATCACAAACATGACAGAAGGAGTAAAACTTTTTTGGACAATATTAGATCTTTCAATAGCATGTTTGTTTTCACATCAATTGGTGGAAATATTAACACATCATTAAATAATGGAAATGCCCCTCCGACGTTTGTCATGAATGGAGAAAATTATCATCAAATTGGAAGTTTGTTGCCTTTGCCAGGAAAGAAGCCAAAGTTTGCTCAACTATACATCTATGACACTGAAAATGAAATTTCCAATAGAATGTCTGCTATTGGGTAATTTTACTAGATTTTATTACTTTTTTTCTTCTAAAGATTTTCGTTTATATAAATATTTATTTAGCAGTTCAATATATTATATCTACAATTGATTAAATACTTTATTTGCAATAATATTTTACTTTTTCTAATATTTGGCAGGATGGAAGGTGAAGATTTGACATTCAAATCTTCAATTGTTAAGGATATAAGAGAAGCACTTGACAACTGCGACAATCCTTATGTGAAAACATACATGACAATTAGGGACACATTAACAACACAGGATGCTCCAGCTGTTAAGTTAAGAATATTGGGCAAGAGAGGTCGTGATGGTAGAAGATACAACCTTCCGACTGCATCAGAGGTTGTAGCCTTAGTTGTAGGTGATTTTGATGCTGCTGACTTTGATAGAGATGTCGTTGTTGAGACTCGGTCTGGACTCTTGCAACGTATCTCAGTCTTTCAGCCGGCTTATTGGCCGTTGCAGTATCCACTTTTATTTCCTAGAGGAGAAGATGGGTATAGAAAAGACATTCCGTTCAAAGAAGGATCAAAGACATCCAAAAGGAAAAGAAAGTTTATTACACAATTAGAGTGGGTTGCTTATAGAATTCAACAAAGAGCTACTGACCAGTCAACAATAGTGTTTTCTAAAAGGTTACTTCATCAATTTCTGGTGGATTCGTTTAGTACGATAGAGTGTTCGCGGTTGAAATACATGAGAGATCATCAGAAAGACTTGAGAGCTGACATGTACAAGGGTTTAACTGAGTCCATTCTCAGAAGAGAAACAGATCCAGCAACAGCAGGAAAGAGAATCGTATTGCCGTCAACTTTTGTTGGTGGAGCAAGATATATGATACAAAACTATCAAGATGCTATGACCATTTGCGCTTGGGCTGGATATCCTGATTTATTTATCACGTTCACCTGTAACCATAAATGGCCTGAAGTTGTTGATTTTTTGAAGCCATATCACCTCAAACCAGAAGATCGACCCGACTTGGTAAGTCGGTTGTTCAAAATTAAACTTGATCACCTAATAAAGGATATCAAGAAAGGTGATATTTTTGGCAAAGTTAAAGCAGGTACACATGTCTCCTTAATATAACATATGCGTTATTTTTTCCTTTTATTTTTTTTAAATATTTAAATATATTATGATTTTTTTTTTTATTATGTCCAACTATATTGCAGTATGACCTACCATATATTTTTTTTAACACTCAATCAACGGGAACATTTGCATACATTATATAAGTAACTTATTGTCTTCAAAATGCAAGGATACATATGAGTTATAGAAATGAGATACATATGCTGCATACATACAATTTAAATTACAATAAAATGAAGTTACCTTTATGTCACTCCAACCAGGATAATTATTCGGCCTAGGATGAATATAGATTACAATTGACATAACAACCATGAATTGAGTTCCAACATTGATGACATTTCAATCTAAACTAGCAATTTCCTTTTTAGGAGAAAGTTTTTTGCACTAACTCTAATCCAAAGGCAAAATTATGATCCATACTCATTATACATAAATTCATATTCATTATACATACACGACTTTGAACCAACAAAGTGTCTAATATTCATGCTCATTATGCATCCCAGTCGTAATTATGATCCATACACATATATTTTTTTTAACTTAATAATATGTTTATATTTATTTTGCAGTCATATATACAATTGAATTTCAGAAGCGTGGACTACCACATGCTCACATATTGGTTTTCTTACAACCAAATCGTAGATTGCTCCATCCTCATGAGATCGACAAAATTATATCGGCTGAGCTTCCAGACAAAGATAGAGATCCTGAGTTGTTTAAAATTGTATCTTCACTTATGATACATGGTCCGTGTGGTGATCAAAATATAAATTCACCTTGCATGCACAAGGGTAAGTGTACCAAACGCTTTCCAAAAAAGTACGTTGATTCTACGGTTATTGATGCAGAAGGTTATCCAGTATATAGAAGGAGAGACAATGGTGTGTGCATTAAAAAAAATGACTCATTTGTTGATAATAGATATGTTGTTCCATATAATAAACAATTGTTATTGAAGTATAATGCTCATATCAACGTGGAGTGGTGCAATCAGTCACGATCTATAAAATATCTTTTTAAATATGTCAACAAAGGGCATGATCGTGTTACTGTTGGATTTTATACTGGTCGTAAAGATAGAAACACTGTTGATCGTTTGGATGAAATAAAGATGTACTACGACTGTAGATATCTATCAGCATGTGAAGCTGCTTGGAGGATATTTTCGTTTGATATCAATTATAGAGAGCCATCAGTTGAAAGGTTGAATTTTCATCTTGAGGATGAGCAGTATGTGGTTTTTCCTGATGATGCATCAATTGAGCAAGTTGTAGAGAAACCGTATATTGACTGCACCAAATTTTTGGCATGGATGGAGGCTAACAAAAAATACCCGGAGGCAAGAAATCTTACATACAGCGAGTTTCCAACAAAATTTGTATGGAAAGATAGAGAGCATCAATGGACTCCACGTAAAAGAGGGTATTCTATTGGAAGACTTCATTTTGCAGCACCTGGGTCTGGTCAAAGGTTTTATTTAAGGACTTTGTTGAATTATGTGAAGGGTCCTACATCTTATGATGATATCAAAACAGTTGATAACATTAAATATAAAACTTTCAAGGATGCCTGTTTTGCATTGGGGTTGCTAGAAGATGACAAAGAGTTTATAGATGCACTTCTGGAGGCAAGCCAATGGGGTTCAGGGAGCTTTTTACGCAGACTATTTGTAGCTTTGTTGCTGTCAGATCAAATATGTCGGCCAGAGATTGTTTGGAATAAAACTTGGGAGCATTTGAGTGATGATATACAACACAAACAAAGACAAGTGTTGCGTTTTCATGGTAGTTTTTAATTTGTAATTTTTTGCCTCATACTAATTGATTAATTTTCAATTTTTTAATTAATTAAAAATTCTATTTAATTTGCAGATTTGGTCTTAACTCCCGAGTAATTGAAGAGCTACGCTTTGGTTGAAATTGAGATTTTGTTGCAGAGTAGTAATGACAGTTTAGAAAATTATCCAGAAATGCCGCTGGCAGATACCGAATTGTTACCTGAGATAGACAACAGATTGATTCATGATGAGTTGAGCTATAATAAGCAGTCTTTAGCTGAGGAGCATCGTCAATTGATGTCAACGATGACTGATGAACAGAGGAGAATATATGATCGAATCATGAAAAGGGTTGCAGACAAAAGACCAGGGCTATTTTTTCTTTATGGATATGGAGGAACCGGCAAGACTTACATTTGGAGGGCAATGGCAGGAGCATTAAGGTCTATGGGTGAGATTGTTCTAACTGCAGCGTCAAGTGGAATAGCTGCATTACTAATTCCTGGTGGAAGAACTGCACACTCAAGGTTTGCCATTCCTATCAATGTTGATGAATGCTCGACGTGTGATATAGCTCCAAAAGATCCATTAGCTAATTTAATTCGTCGTGCACGGCTAATCATATGGGATGAAGCGCCTATGATGCACAAACATTGCTTTGAAGCCGTTGATCGTACTTTCAAGGATATAATGCAAAACAAAGATATCCCATTTGGTGGAAAAGTAGTTGTTTTGGGTGGGGATTTTCGTCAGATTCTTCCTGTTGTACCTAAAGGACCAAGACCAGAAATTGTTCGTTCTGCTATAAATTCATCTTATCTTTGGAATTATTGTGAGGTCCTTACATTGACTACAAACATGAGACTTCTAACCGGAAGCACAAATTCTGACATTGAAGAGACAAAGAATTTCTCAGAGTGGATATTGGGAATTGGTGATGGAACTATTGGGGTACCTAATGATTTGGACATCACACTCCAGATACCACAAGATTTATTAATTAAGAGCTTTGGCGACCCACTTTTAGCAATTGTTCAGAGCACGTATCCAAATTTATTGCACAACATTAATGATCCATCTTTTTTTCAAGATAGGGCTATATTAGCACCTACAAATGCAATTGTTGAAGCCATAAATCAGTATATGTTAGATTTAATACCTGGAGATGAAAAAATTTATTTGAGTTGTGATTCTCTATGTAATGCCAACTCAAATGTTGACATGCCAGATGATGTGCACACTCCTGAATTTCTAAACACCATTGTTGCTTCACGAATTCCAAATCACAAGTTAAGGTTGAAAGTTGGAGTCCCAGTAATGTTGTTGAGAAATATTGACCAATCTTTAGGATTGTGCAATGGTACACGTTTGATAATTACCAGAATGGGGAGATATGTGCTAGAAGGAAACATTATATCTGGTAGTAATGCTGGTCAAAAAGTTTTTATTCCAAGGTTATCACTCATTCCTTCTGATAAAAAAATACCTTTTCAGTTTCAACGTCGACAGTTTCCATTAGTTGTTTCCTTTGCCATGACTATCAACAAGAGTCAGGGTCAGTCACTTAAGTATGTTGGAGTATACCTTCCGCAATCAATTTTTTCACATGGCCAACTATATGTTGCAATGTCAAGGGTTACTTCAAGGAAAGGCTTAAAGATTTTGATAACTGACGATGAAGGTCAAGATACAAATGAAACAACAAATGTAGTTTACAAAGAAGTCTTTCAGAATGTTAAGTAGTAAGTTATTGACTCTTTTCTCAAATTTAATGTATCTGATTTTTGGTATTCAAAATGAATTTCGTTCCATTTATTCAATAATATCATTGTAGTCTTTATTGAAATTTTTTCAATAATACATTTAAAAATGTACACGACTCATAATATCTTCCATGTCATGCTTATATATGAAACTCCTATCGTTCTTTGTGCTAGCCCACCTTTGAGTTCGTTCCATCAGGTAATGCACTTCAGATTGTCAAAAATTAAATATATAAGTTAACCTTCAAAATTTAATTGCACAAGCAGAAAATTCCAGCCAACAGTAGTGTCCGTCTACAAGTTCAATTCATTACAACAACTTATCAGACATGGATTACAAGGAATATTATTATAAAAGATACCAATACCTCAATAGGGATAGCATATCTTTCCAAAATCTATAAAAAGGTAGCAAAAACTCAAAAATAGAATATTATTATATATACCTGCGGCTCTTATTCAAAGTTCAAACAAGCTTTTTAATCTTATAAAACCAATATTAAGTTACCACCTCTGATTAAAAATTACCACACAGAATAGTGAAAAACTTCACACATTTGATTTATTTATTAGTATCATTGTAGTCTTTATTAAAATGTTATATATAATACATTTAATTATGTCGACAACTAATAATATAATCAATTTGATGTTTATATATGAAACCCCAAACATACCCGTGCATCGCACGGGTCGGGGTCTAGTTTCTTACAATATTATTACATGACACTTTAATTCTCCTTTAGAACAAACCAATAATATTACCCATTATTTATTTATTTTTAATCAAGGAACTTTGTTTTTGTTAAATGTGTTTAATTATTTTTCATTGTTCTAAATGAAATGTATGGATATTATTATATTTTGGTAAAAAGAATAAAATGAATGTGATGAACTTTTGCTGTTAAATTTTATAAAAAATATTACAAAAAAATTATTTTAAAATGTGATTCATCGATATCTGTATATATCTGTGGATATCTCAAAACTGCAGATAACCTGCTTAACGGATATCCGTGAAAATATAGAGAAGACACGTATATCATTTATATTCAATAAAGAGGACACGAATATCGTACTATCCCACCCATAAATATCCATTTACATCCCTGTCTTCAACAATCATCACAAAAAATTGATTCTGCATAAAACCTCTTACACAAACCCAAACACAAACAAAGGGTTGCATTTCAAATAGAGCTGATATTAAAAACAATACCAATCTCTCTCTCATGTCGTGGCCATTACTAACTTAAGGGTGGAAAAATAGATGGATATGGATTTGGATCTTAATGGATGGATAAAAAAAATCAATTAGTCCAATACAATCTCCTCTTTTTTGTTGAAAACAACTATCCAATCCATCCATTGAGTATAATGTGTTGGAATATTTTATTATTTATTATATTCCAATATCATTATGTGGGCAAATATCATAACAATAATTATATTAGTTATTTATCAATTGTGAGCCTTAGTTGATTAGTGATCATATTAAGTAATAAGACTATTAGATTTCTAATTGGATAATTAATTAAATATTTAATTAGTTGATATGGACTCAATGAGTGGATGTCTGGATGACCCATTAACGAAATAATGGGAAACCCTAATGGTCATCCAATATAAAAAGAGGTTATGGTCCCCAATATACCGTACACGGCAATACTCCATCTTCTCCCAAAGAGAACTTGAGGCATAAAGGTATCAGGTGAGGAAGAACCAAATCAGCCGCTGGTAACCTATTTGGTGTGTTTCAGATCATCACCTCCTCTCTCTGTTTATCCTTGTTGTTGAGGGAGCTGTTATCAAAGCTTCATCAAGGTATTCCTAATACCCTAATTCTTAATATCCTTGATAAATCAAACATGTCGTAGATCCGATCATAATCATGTTCAATATTTGATTTGCTTCCGCTATTTGATTCATAATTATTGCACATGTTCTATGAAATCTGTTTTTATCGAGCATAATTATGATCCATGATTGATTGATTTTTTCTTTATATCTTTATATATGTATAATGTTCCTGCCATGGAAAGTTTGGAATAATGGATCCAGATGCAATTATTGTTGGATTAATTATTTAATTAATCAATTATGGATTGACAATAATCAATTATCATAAGTTAATGTTATAATATAAATTATGGTCTATAGTGTTAAACACTAATTAGTGATGAATATGTGTGATTGGGCTATTTTTTCTAAATGGACCGTGATGGGTTGAACCATTTAGCTAAACCCAATGAGAGGTCATGCCCTCAGTTGTTTAGCTATTTAAACATCATCCCATCCCATCAGACAGTTAAACTATTCTGAACAACACTGTGAAAACCTAAAGTGCTATACGGAATGAGGGTAGTTATCCCTCTCATAGTTGTCGGTGTTGTCGGCGGTTATCCTTCATCAACCTAATTCAAAGGTACACAACTTCTTTATTCATTCTTTATTATTGATGATATGTTATAACTTGTATCTAGTGATTTATGGCTAAATTCTTAAACTTTTATCAATTGGTATAAGAGCCAATAGATACATGTTATGGCTATACTTTTGCACTTTTAATAAGGATCCCTTGTAATATGCATCCTTTCTAACCAAGGTTGATGTGCAAATTTTCCAACCCAAATATATGGCTTTATTCTTTGTCCAAATGCCAAAATTGTAAAATTGTTTACGGTGTTTTATTAATAACACTTGTGTTGTCGTCAGCGACTGTATGTTCTTGTTTCCCAAATATCTTTCGTTGATATGGTCTAAAATGGTTCAGTATTGAAGCAAATTATATGCTGCAAAACTTTTGTCAAATCGAAATTTAAATCATTCCTAGTTTTGGATTTTGTGATGAACCCTAATTTCATTCGTTTGTCAATTAAGTTGATAATTCTCAAAATTAATACATGGGTTCTTTTATTCTCTCAATGTCGATAAGATCAGTACCAAAATCGCCGCGTTTCACTGCATAAATCACCAGAAATAACCGGGTCACGCCAAGGGTTGATCTCGACCCGTTCAGCCTATCCGGGCAAAGCAGAAGCGTCAGGCGCGTGGCTCACACACACGAAAATACCTTCTCGATACCCACGCACGCATCAGAAGCATGGGGTTCTTGTAGGTTCCAAAATATTCCAAATACTCTTTAATTTTCTGCCAAATATTATAATTTAATATTTTGATCATTTTGGCATAAATTTTAGAAAATTTTCACGTATAAAAATTTGTCTAATTTGATTTGGGGATACATTATATTTTAAAATTTCATACTCTCATGTTTCACATTATTTGTGAAAATTTTATGAATATTCCTTACTCTTATAACACATCAGATAAATCTCATTCACTCAAATTTGAGATTGATGAGTCGACGAGGAATTTTACATCCCTAATTAATCTGTGAATATTATTTTGGGATAAATTTCTCTTGCACCCAAAATATTGTTAAGATTTGATTTATTCTATAGCCTTAAAATTTGAGATTTAAATTACTTTACGAAATCTCAATATTTGATGTAAGTTAATATGAGAATCATATACTCTTTTAAATCATATATTCTCTATATTTGAGTCTAAAATATTCTATGCGAAAATACTTTTTATAATAATAACACTTATGAAAAATATTATTTTAAAGTGTTATGATTATGAAAATATTCAGACTCAGATCTTATATATTCTTGCATCAAATATTCTATATAAATTACTATATTTTGGGATTTGTCGATACCTTAACTATTCATTAGGTAAAGAATAATTTGACTATTATAGCTTATATATTCTTGATTTGTGGGTTTCAAAATTTTGTTAAATCTTGAAAGGATCGTATCAATTAAACTGAGAATATTTCTTTTTTTTTTTGCTAAGCCAGGAGATTGGACAGGCATCCAGGGGAAGCAACGACATCCCAACTAGGTTGGCACCCCGCAGAACCCCCATCCTATACCGCCGATCTCAGAGAAAATTTCATTAAAAAAAGAGGAAAAAGTACAAGAGGGGGGACTAGGCCAAAACCCTCAAAATACAAAGAAGAAACAGCAAAAAAAGAAAAAAGAGACAACAAATAGAGAAAAAAGGAAACACCTAACTATGGGAACCGAGAGCGAGGGAACCCACTCCGGTCTAAAAAGAAGTCAGTCTGAAGAGTTTGAGGCAACATCGAGAACCAAGATGTGCCTTGTATCGAATGACCCATATTAGCAAGAAAATCAGCGCAACATTCCTTAAAGAAAATTCATTGATCACCTGAAGTGGATCCTCCCTGAGAGCGGGTTTTATAAGGCGGTGGCTTACCAATCAGAAGATTTTTCCTAACCTGTTGTTTCTGTTTCCGAGATAAGACCGGAGTGAAAGGTCTATCTGCATTAGCTTTGTCATATTCACGAACACGCATCCAGAGGTCCAGGTCGTGCTGCATATTCGGATTGCTATGTGGTTCATAAACATTCAAAAGTCTGTTGCCATTCTCATCAGTCCCCAAATGTTCAGCCGTGTAATTGGTGTTCTGAGCAAGGCGCTCCATTTCCAAAAAAGTGGCGGTGTCGTCAGGGATGGATCTAACAAAAAGGGGACCATCTTGGGGATTGGTTTGCACGTCATCGTGCGTTGCATCATGTTGAGTCTGTGACATCTCCCTAGCAGAAGCGGAGGCCTCCAAATCAACAGTAAAAGAACGCTCATCATCATGGGCATCTGAGGATGGATGCATCCCAGGTGCATTCTGAATCCAGGGTATCACCAACTCCTATCGCGATTCAGAGTTTACTTGTTCCACATCATCCGAAAGCACGTCAGCGTGCACATCATCAGGGGAAGCTAACTCCAACACTGGGCGCGAAGGTAGAAAGCCTTGGGGGATCTCCTCAGACACGCATGGGGGTGTCTAAGCTAGTGTTGGAGTCGTAGAAGTAGAACCATCAGTAGCAGTCATATTGATTTGTGGCTCGGTAGGTTTAGGTGCTGCAAATGCAATGGATGAACCAATACCAGAGGGGTTCTCTTTAGTAGGCACCCACTGAGGTTTCTTGGTTGGTATCTGCGTCTTCCCTTTCGCAACTTTATCCTTAGACATGTGTTCCTTCCTTGGGTACAACCAACGACAGTTTGTAACATCATGTCCAAGTGTCTGACAATGCGAACAAAAATACGGAATCCGTTCATAAGCGACTTCCACAGAATAAGAACCACCTTCCCGTTCGACGAGAATTTTGTGAAAAATATTTTTGGAAAAATCAATGTCGACTAATATACGTGCATAATGTCCAAAATGTCTTTTCAAGGTTGCATTGTCAAGAACTAGCGGCGTGCCAACCGCACTAGCAATTTCACGTAGAGTACGTTCCACCCAATATTCTTGTGGCAGTGCCATCAATCGGATCCATACTTGCGCATGTGTATTTCTATGATTATGCATATCAAAATCCACTGACCATTCAAATAAACGTAACAACCCTGGCTTCAAGTTCACAGTTCTCATTGCCCAAACAATTTGCAAATCAGATTCAGTGGCAAAAAAGAATTCATAAAAACCCCTACCTAAAGATAGCAACGTCCAAGGTGCAACAGTCTTCCATTGTTTTCGAAGCTTGTCTTCAATTTTCTTCGACGCATAGGGTTTATCTCCTTTGTTTAGAACCAACCTTCCACGAAGGTTTCGCTTACACACATTGACCTCCTGTTCATAAATTGGCTGAGTAATACGAATAGAGAGAGTCTCACCACGGATTGTAGGTTGTGGCAGATTGTCGTTGGTAGCTTTGCCATGCGATGCGACAAGTGCTTGTGCAAAGGACCGCAGCGGTGGTTGTGGTGCTGGAACCGCCGTTGTGGAAGGAGTTGACGGCAAAGAGGCCGGGACTGCCAATTCTGCTTGCCAATCAAACGGCATGGCAGAAGCACCAGTAACAACAGTCAAACAAAAATTGACAGCAGAAATTGGAGAAATAAAAACGATACCAGGAATGTTTCTCAAGTCTGGCGAATTCACTAAACCAATTGAGTGTAGACCAAATTGTTGTGTTGAGTTATCACGTGAAATTGGGTCAATTGGTGTTGTCACAAAACGGTGGAATTGTGAAGAACCCAACACTCATATATTCTCAATATTTGAATCTACACTATTTTGAAATTTCTCTCTTATATTAGTAACACTGACTATCTAATAAATTAAAATGTTACTATTGTGAATTTATAGAAGGCTCAATTTTATTAATTCTAATGCCAAATATATTGAATTTAATATATTCTTTCCTTCATATTGTATTAGCATAAATATCCAAAGTTTTCTAATTGATCATTCTTTTTTGCGACATATATAAACTTAGACATTTGTCTCTGATTCTTGTCACAAATTGATTTAAAGGGTACTAACAATATTTTATTTTAAAATGAGTATAGTAAAATGTATATCATATATGCCATTAAAATTGAATTTAAAATTGGCATTTTTCTCTTTAATATACATTATACTTTCTACTATACTCTCTAATCTAGCTAGACCCATAATTTATGACAAATACTATTAACGCTCTAATTATGTGTCTTGTCGCAATTAAATATTTGGATGGTAATAATATTAAACTATATATTTTATATATAGTGAAGAATACATTGTTGCATTTTTTATGCTAAAATTCTAATTATGAATTAAACTTTGTATAAATCAACTTACTAAGAATTAGGGCAATTTTAAATCTTTTAACATCCTTACAACTGAATACTTATATAAATCATAATGATTTATAATTAGAGTCTCATATATGTTTAGTTATAATGACTTATTCTCTATTCATGATTATTTTGAGATGACTATATTATAAGATATTCTCGTTAAGTCATCAAAAGTCATTGGCTCTAAGTATAAGGATTAATGTCACATACTGCGAGGTAAGTCGTGATTTAATTACTTTTACCCTCTTGTGACTTATCGTATATTATTGCAGATATGAAAACATTCATTCATTCTTTTCTTTTGTTGTGCAATTATGATATCCTATATAGAAGTGAAATCCTTTTTCCAGAATATTCTAAATTGAACTCTATAATTCTTATATATATATTTTTTTTTTCTATAATTCTCCATTTTGTATTTATATTCTAATTCTAATTTATAGTGGGAGTATTTTAAAAAAAAATATTCTAAGAGTTCTACTCTGGATAAAATAGAAAACTAATTGACACACTTGTATTCTAAATAATAACTCTTGTTATTATACTATTTCATATAAATAAATTCTAAAGTCATATTTATGATGTGCTAATTTAAAAATATTGTTACGCACATTTTTCTATTTTTTGAATATGACCGAAGTTGAGTAAATTAAGTACAATTGTTTATGCATGATATTATTGTATCATATTCTCTTAAGCTTAAATATTATTGATTTGTATAATTGTAATCTTACCTATCGTGGGTACAATTATGAGAATTTTGTTAAATAGATTAGCATTATATTGATAACAGTTATACCCTATCGGTGTGTTGTTATTAATATAATTGTTATTATTCAATGCACCTAAAATTTTTATACTTATGCCAGATATAATTAGAGTACCCTATCAATATTTTAAATTTTTGAGACATAAGAATGGTACATTGTGATGATATAGTTCTTACTTATTATCCTTAAGATCCTTGAATAGGATTACAATAAGTAAGTTACTTTGTTAAAAGTCATGTAGAAAACTATATAAATTTTGCAATCCAATATTATTCTTATTTTGAATTAAATTTCTACTTAAATGTTATATTTTATATATATAAATATTTTGGATTGCTACTATCCCTTTGTTATGTGAGTGACGGACATACCCTATCGGCGTGACGTTACTTAGCATGATCATTTTGTGATAGAGAAATAGTTGAGTATTTTATTTAAAATATCTTTCAAACTTTTAATTCAACTATCATTATCTATTCTCTATCAAGTGTGAGAATCCTTGCTATGTATTGTGTAACGTAATGGACATACCATATCGGTATGACATTACTTAACATAATCATCCTTTTGTGGGTAAGAAAAATACCTTATTAGTATCATTTTCCCTCAAGTGGGAAAAATATCATTATACAACAAGTGAGGAAAATTCTACATGTCAATTACTATATCTTATAAACGAATATATTTATTTGTTTTATAACTCTAGATATAAAATTATTGTAGAGACTTATATTGAGGATATTAATTATATTCTTTTCTCATAAATTATTATAAACTTATTTTGAATAGCAATATGTTGAAATCTCAAAGTTCTTAACAACTCTATTGCGAAAAAATTATTTATTTATACCATTATTCTAAATAATAATAAATGGTATATTTGAGATATTTAATTTTACCATTTTCACTATATTTTGACATATTTTATGGTATTGCTATTCTATAATACTTATGGAAGTTTTTGACTATTTTCTCTTATATCGTCAATAATAATAAAATATAAGTCTCGTGTATTTCCGCTGCGTGTAACCTGATATTTTTTCAAATGTGTGGAAGTATAATTGCAGCATTTTTTTTTTTTGAAAAAGGCCAAGAGAAAGGTTAGGTATCCGGACGAGTCTGAAGCATCCCAACTAGGTTGGCACCCAACAGAAACCCCCATCCTCTACCGCCTTTCCAATACGTAATATTATTAAAAAAAGGGAAAATTATGTACAATAGAGGGGGACTAGGCCAAGACCCTCCGAAAGAAAAATAAACGGAAAAAAGAAAAGACTAGACATGGCTACATAAATCTAAAGTTGGATAGCCCCTGTCTGTCTGTTGCAAAATCAACTGAAAGAGGAGCATGCATAATAGGAATTAAACCAAAATGTCTGTAAGAGCTACTCGGGAATCATTGTTACCGATCTCCCGAATATTCCAATAGATAAAATTCATTGAGAAGTTGGGAGAGGACCCTGTGATCGGGTTTGATAACTAGCCTTAACTTGTTGCTTTAGCTTCTTCTTCTGAGACTTAGAAAGGACGGGAAAAAGGCACATCTTCATTAACTGCCGCCTTGTCCAACCATGTCTTCATAAAATCCAAATCTTTCTGAAAAGTAGGATCTAATGGGGCATTAGGATCAGTCCTTATAGAATTGACATCCAAATCAGCAACTGGTGTCAATATAGGTTCGCGACTCCATTTAGCCACATTATCAGCTACGTTATTTAGTGGCATGCTAGAAGTATGTTGTGAAATAGCAAGATTTACCTTGGCAGCTGTAGAAGTTGGAATATCCATTGTAGTGACAACATTGCCTGCTATAGTTTCTCCAATCTCTAACGGTTCATCCTCCAATTTTTGTGCTGCACACCTTTTGCATCAGCAATGTCAGATTGTTGCTCATCTATCGTGATCAATTGTTGTACCTCCTCCTCTGTTGTTTCTTGTTTATGAGCCTAATTGTTTTGTGCTTCCATAACAGGGACTGTTGTGTCAACAATTTTCTGTGGTGCTTCAAAAGCTAGAGAGGACCCTATACCTGACAGATTGTCCTTTATAGGGACCCAATTGTGCTTCTTTATTGGATCTGGCCTTTTCCCCTTAACAATTGTTTCTTTGTGTGCATTCTTCTCCGCCCTAGGGTCAACAATTTCCTGTTGTGTCAATAATTGTAGCATTTGAGTTTTGAGTGAGTTACTAAAATTGTGAATAGAGTCTTATATCATATTTTATAATAATAAGAGACTTATCTCACTCATATGATGATAAACTTTTTATATAATCATCATACTCTGTCATATAAAGGTTACTATATTTATAAAATTCTTTGGAATTTTAATTGTGAAAAAGGAGATCTTGTGTTATAAAATTCTTAAATGAAAATTTACATTCTCCTTAATTCTAAATGCAGAATATGTGGTTAACTACGAAACCCAATTCTTGATAATATATGTCATTGATAAAAATATGTATTTATGGAGGTTTGATATTATCCTTGAGTTACCACTTGTGTTATAATTCTACTATGCTCATGTGAAAAATATGTGGTTGAGTTCATGAAACTTTGTTAGTTAAAATTATATAACCACTTATGTTAATAATTTTGCACTAGCAATTAAGTATCCCACTGTTGAATATTATATTATTATAATATTTTTATATCAGTGATCACTAATGAGAATTCCACTTACTCTTGTTTATATATATGTGGGATCAGTGGGAGTGTGTACACAACACTATATATTATGAGCTCAAATGAGAAATCACACTTTTGTTTATATATATGTGAGATCAAGAGAAATGTGTACACAATATTATTCTCGTCATTGCCATATACTCTTTTGCACACTATAAAATATGAGATAGCTTAAGAGACTTTAAACATAGTCTCATTCTATTATATTGAGATATATATTAAAATTCTTTTTATCTCATTAAGCATCATAATTGGATGTTTAAGTCAATTTTGTTGGAATATGCACAATAACCTCTTACCATGCAAATATATATTGTGCTTCTCTTTTACCAACATTCCACATTTTATGAGGTAATAAATAATAAGTACAATGTATAATATCAATACTCCTATCGAGTATGATATTGTGTTCTTGAAGTACTTATAAACTGAGATAATCATAAATGTTCGTTCATTATAGACATTCTAGCGGCCACATTAATCCATATTTTATTTTCTTTAAACTACGTGTCTATGATATTTTGGGTTAGTGGGAGTTTGTTATAGCATTTTTTTAAAATGTTTGGGTCATTCTTTAATGACACATTCTTTTTAAATTCAAGTGTGTCACTATAAATTCATCATTTGTTAAAAAAGTAAGTCTTTGACCTGTATGATTTGTTTTCCCTATCGGATTCAATTTCTGCAGTATTAAAGTTTACTTCTCTTTCGAATCAGTGCTTTGACCATACATATATTTTAAAATTTAAACTTTATATTCTTTTAGTAATTGAGTATTGTCATCCAAGTGGGAGATTGTTGGATTAATTATTTAATTAGGCCCCGTTTGGAATGGCTTATTTTGAGCTTATGTGGGCTTATCTACTCCCATAAGCCTTTTTAAAGGTGTTTGGGTAAATAAATAAAAATAGCTTATCATAGTTTCATAAGCTGCTTATGCCATATTTTAATAAGCCTAA
>Ga0228710_1005750_pt1 | contig 19136 bp, 6 predicted proteins | sample MedpolnodulmetaG_FD_177995 | JGI IMG/M metagenome (GOLD analysis project Ga0228710, IMG submission 177995) | Root nodule microbial communities from Medicago polymorpha collected in Santa Monica, California, United States - pink nodules | ecosystem: Host-associated > Plants > Roots > Nodule...
ATAAAAAAAAAAAAAACCCAAAATCCCCCTATTCTTATAATATATAGTATATATAAATATATTTTCAAGTGGCACTCATAAACTACGTACCATTAAGATAAACCGAAAAAATTCCTTTAAACATGAAAGGCGTTTACTTGGGCGGTCAACAACTTTTGGAAGTTACCAATTTATGCAAAGAGATGGGTATATTACTCACGACAAAGACCCCATCAATTTAGTACCAAAACAAAAGGATAACAATCAACAAGCCCCGACCTTCTCATATAGGTGTGGATTATTATAGAGTAAACCACCAAATTGGATTTTGTCTTTGTAAATTACATTCAAATTAATCATTCATTATAATAATATTTTAAACTAGTCTATGTCTTTGTCAACTTTTTTCAATTAGGTTCATGTCTTTATGTTTTTGTCACGTGATGAAAGACTTAATTGAGAAACTTTTGATAAAGAGAGAAACTAATTTTGTAATATTATTAGAGTGATGGACTAATTTGAGAGTGACATACAAAGATGGAGATCAATTTGATAGTTTACTCGTGGATTATTATTAGATGAGTCGTCACTTTTTATTTTTATGATAAAAAACAAATTAAATGAGTTGATTGGGAGTTCATCAAGATTAGAGCAAGTCTCAAAGTTTTTTTTTGGCTTTCGCACCGGTTTCCAACCCACCAAAGATAGACGACTAATCTGCCTCGTGCGTAGAGGCATGCACACTGACCAAGCGGTGTTCCCCTTGAAATTGAACCCGGTATTCTCCGGGTACGTCCTTGGAAGGAGTTCCTTGCTACTGGAGCTCAAACAACTTGGTTCTCAAAGATTAAAAATGTTACGATGTTATACATATTTCATTGATCACAACTCTTATAGTGTCTACGTCAACTATAAGAAGTATGGCGACCGGTAGTAACAAATAATAGCAAAATAATGACAAGAATATTCTAAATGATTGTATGATCAATTTTTGCTAAGATTAAAGGGAGAATAGTATACTCCTTCACTCTCCCTCAAGATGAAGGAGATGCCAATGACACCAATCTTGGAAGTAAGGAATTGATGTCCAGTCAGTGATATAGGCTTGGTGAGCAAAGGAGTGTAGCACATTGCACCATGCACAAGGTCTATGCCTTAGATTGTAACGAGATTTATGAATTGAAGTTTACACACATGAGTAGGATAAGTAAGATGGAAAATAAATCTAGTGTTGGGACACGTAAATTTTCTCATAGTGTGTCGTTAAAAACCAGATGATTAACACAAAAAAAAGTGTGTCATTAAAAAAGCATTGTTAACATCCACTTCCTATTTGAAATATTGCGAATATTGAATTATACATTTTGTAAAGTTTTTTTTTTCTTTTTCTTTTCTGGTGTTTGGTTGAACTGAAAATGGTGAAGGTTGGGAAAGAGGCAAGCTTATGGGCCATGGGGTTTAAATATAAGATACGTGTATCATTAATTGGGACATTAACATTGTATGCAGAACACTCACATGGATGTCGACATGGTTTCTTCTTCTGTTCAGACATGAATAAATAAATAAGTACTAGTAAATAAATAGAATATTAGTAGTATATAATTGCGTACTATGCTAATTTATTCACGTTCACATGTTATACCAACAACCTTCTTTAATTATATATACATGCCTTAGACTGTTCTAAGTTCTAACTCCCCTAAAGGATCAAACGTAACGAACTCCATTAAATATGTGTCCTTTTTGCTTCTCTCAGCTAAATTTTGAATGTATGAATTACAGGTTTATTAATTACAAGGTGATGATGGCATTTTTTTTTTTTTTGTATCACGTGAAATTGGTCGAGGTAAATAAAATTCTCTTTGGAAAATTGTAGAAAAAGAACTATACAAAAATGCTTTTGCAAATCATTAGATGATAAATAAATTTTGTGACATTCAATAAAAACTTTTAAAAAATATGAATCAATCTTGTGGTGTTTTATTTTTAAGAGGCCTTAAAAAATATATCGTTTTCTTTTGGCCTCCATTTTTTTTTTAGTCAATAGAGCGTCACATGTTAATAGTTAATTGCAAGAAGAAACCTCTAAAAAAATGGGAAGATTCATTTTCATAAAACATGCAGGAAATGATCATACAGTGCACTTAGGAAGATCCATTTTCATTCACTCTTGTAACTTTTTGATAAAAATCCAATGAGTTATTTGCAATCTTTACAAATCTTTAAAATACTATGAAATCTTAAAAATAGGTGTTATAAATCCATTAAAATCCAAACTTAAAAATTTGATTGTAAAAGTCTTTTAAAAAATTCGTAAAAGTCAATAAAAATCATATAAAGTCTTTTAAAATATTTTGTCTTTTTTGTCAAAATAATCTTTTAAAATCTCAATCTAATACCCCTAAGAAGATGAGAGTAGTTAAGTCGAACAAATTAAAGTATGTTTGGCTTATGAAAAATAATGGTTTGAACTTACCTTGTTTATTTAAACGAGTTCAACGCTTACTAAAAGAATTTAACTAAAAGTTCAAACTTAGCTTATTCAGCAAATTTGACCAAATACATATATTAGTGCATTGAATCGAATCAAATTAGATATATCTTTTTAAATCATAAGTAATTTCGGATCATGTACATTTTATTTTTAAGTCACATATTTTTGTTTCAAAACCGATTCAAACCATACCCCGAAAAAATATTAATATGACATGATCTCCTGCAAAAAAAGTATCATATATTAATCGATTTAGGGACAAAAATATCAAATTGGTCACTAAATCAATCACTAACATTAGCCATTGGTTGTTTAGAGACATTTCCTAAATTGTCGCTAACTCATTTAACAACCGATTTAGCTTGTTCTGATGACTGAAATAATTTCATCACTTAATCGATCCATAATAAGAAATGTTTGGTAGTTGATGAATGATGATACAATGAAAACTTATTGGAAAGAATATCATCAAATGCCGGCCAATATCTCTTAGGACATGTTTCAACATGCGGTTTGACCATTTTGATGTGATTTACTATTCTTTTTTATGAAACTTAATGAGATTCAATTAATTCATAGTATAACTTTTTAAAGAAACTTCCATGTTTTGAAGTTCTTAATAAATGATAAGTTGAAGTTGTTTGAAATATCCAGCAATACATGTGCTCCATTAATACTTTTATCAATAAAATCGATTGTAGTATTCAGCTAACATGTCCATATCTACTCTAAATGGTAAGTGCTGCGTTCCATGACCGGCAGGTGAGCATTCTCCTTAACTGAACTGATATTATTTATTGTTGCACGTTAATTTCAACCCACAGGAATATAAACATTGAAGTGGTTTTTTCTTCCTATAAATCATTATCGTAAGTAGGGATGTTTAAAACCGAACCAACCCAATAGAAAAACCGTAAACCAAACCAATCCAAACCGAAACCGCAAAAAACCGAGCTTGGTTCGGATTACTTATACTTGTACTAGCTCAATTACATAGCCCAATAATAATCTCATTTGATTCGATTTTTCCATTGTTGCACCATCAGGTTCGATTCTAATTCCTTTCCATCTCCTTCAATTCATTTCTAGTGATGAATTTGTTTCCTTTTCTTCCCAATAATTTGTTTCATGTTTATGTTTCTTCTTAATTTTACCTATTTTGATATAAGTTTTGTTTGGTTTTAATTTGGTTAGTTATAATTTGTATGTAACTTTATGTATTGTCTATATATGTTGTGATGAGTTTAGGATCTATGCAATTATATTAAGGCAGAACAACATATTGTTGGTATTGAAAACAAAAGTTTAGGATCTATGCAATTCATGTATAGTCATCTTTTATCATGTTAACAGCAAAATGAAATATTCTATGTTTATTTTGTAATAAGTTGGCAATATTAAAGTTAATGTGATATTTTTTTATCTCATGATAAACCGCACTAACCGAACCAATCCAAGCCGCTTTGGTTTGGTTTGGTTTGGATGACTTTTTAAAAATCAATCGAATCAAGCCAAACCGCATGTTTTTTTATCTCGCGGTTTGGATGACTTTTATGCTCAAAACCGAACCAAACCGCACTGCAAACACCCCTAATCATAAGTACAATATATTACTTTAGATTTATATAGATAGGAAAATTAATGTCTTCATAAGAAATATAGGTATGAATGTTAGGGATTATATGGATTTTCTTTCACTAAAAATGGATTTGTGTAGATTAAGATAAGATATAGTCAAAATTGTGAGAAAAGGTCCAACAGAAAATCCAATATTGAAAGTTCACCTTCATTAGTAATTTAGATGTGTAAGATGGATAATTTAGACTTTATCAAAATAGATGTTTGAAATTTAATTACTTTTTACTGGTACAAGAATCATATTGATTAAAGTATAACTCATGATATGGTCTAAACACCCTATAGAGGTCACTAACAAAATTCAAAAGAAAAAAAGAAACATCTAACAATATATTTTCATATGTATACATATGAGCTAGAAATCGAACCACCAGTTTATAAGGTGTACTAGAGAAACTACTAGTCCAACAAATTTATATTACAAAAAAACTGCACGAGCAACAAAAGAAAAATCTAAGAGATTGCCTGCCTTTAAACAGAGGATTCAGCCTCGAAGTGATGTAATCAAAATTAAACAAAACATAAGATGATTTTAACCACTAGAAAGTCTAAATATTAACCTTTTCGACTAATGAGGTAAATAGATCAGCCTTATGATTAAAGATCCTTTGCAGGGTTGGCTGTTTAAGGGGTCCAAATTTTTTTATCACTAAAACAAATCTATTGTTGGTTTTTTATTTTTTAAAGAAAAAAAGAAGTTGTTAATGATGAGTTTTGTTTTTGGTATAATGAAGATGAGTTTATTGTAGTTACACGTATATCACAAATGTATAATAGGAGAGAAAACAATTTTTCTCTAAAATTGCGCAATACATTACCCAAATAAAGGGTGGTCTAAATTTACTCACCATGCATTTTAATTTTGTCTCTATACTTTCGTTCCTTTGTTACTTTTCCGTTGTCTTTCTATCCATTTCTATTTTTTAATGGAAGATGATATATCTTAATGTGTCAATAAATTTCCTTTTTGTTGCTTAAATAAACATAAAAATTTAACTCCATCAAAGTTTAAAATAAGATAAAACATACGTAAAATATCTTGCAAACTCCCTGCAAGATAGCATAAACTTTGAAGTCATGCTAACAAATACGTATAGTAGTTAACCTCTCTCTTCTCCTTCTCAAACCATAATAGCTATTAGTACTATTTTTTTTCTTGATCTAGCAAAGTTGAATGGTTTAAGTTAATTTTGACTTAAAATCATCTATCTTAATTGTTTTTTATTTTTAGTTAATACAAGTGATTTTCACGTCTTTCGAATCTTATTTTGTATATTTTTACGATTTCGTTGTCTTTGCACGATTCTGTTTATTTTGATTTTCTGTCTTTCCGCGTGTGTTTTTTATTTCTTGTCTTAGTGCAATGTTTATTTGATTTAAGTTGAAAGATTAGTTTTGAACAAATATGGAGATTCAATCAATGACTTTGTCGTCGTCAACGTTACAGATTCAGATGCATTAGTATTTCAGAGATTTGAATATAGTCATATTTTTAGGCATAAGTAATCTACCTACCGTTGTACATAGATACAACGATTTTAAATTAAAAAAAAAATCATCATTTTTTAATAGGGCATTTCTATATTTGATTTTGTTAATCAACGTCTTAAGGATCTTCTTTACTATTTTCCTAAACTTTTTAAGTAAATAAATTCATTGACACAAGATTAAGAAATTCATTTATAATAAGTAAAAAAAAATAAAATTCCATTATAAGAAAAAAAGTTGGCTTAATTGCAGTTTTAGCCCCCTAACTTTCCTAAAGTTGCGATTTTGGCCCCCTAAGAAAAAAACTACAAAACAGCCCCTTAAGTTTTGCAACTGTAGCAGTTTTGGCCCCTCAAGGCAAAAAAAAAAAAACACGTGGCACCTCACTTAGGGTGCCATGTCAGCATAGACCGAATCAATATCAGCCTTGGGGGCCAAAACTGCTACAGTTGCAAAACTTAGGTGGCTGTTTTGTAGTTTTTTTTTTTATGAGGTCAAAATCGCAACTTTGAAAAAGTTAGGAAGCTAAAACTGCAATTAAGCGAAAAAAGTTTAAATAATGACCAATTATAAATGGAAGCCATTGCTAAGAACCCGCTTAAAGAAGCTTTTATCCTTTATTTTTTCTCTGTTTTCTCGTGGAACCTTTTCTTCCTCTGTTTCCATTCTTCCAAAACAAGCATCTTTTCTTCTAATCTTTTCCCTTATCTTTTTCCATTTCTGCATAAACTTTTGGACCATTTGTTCTTCTTCTGCCATTTGGACCCCATGCTGTGGAAAAGAAATAAAAAAAAGCAAACCATTCTCATCAAAACTCTTTCTTTCTTCAAACTTTAACCTTTAACAACGGAATCTTCATTTCACAAAAAACAATACAATACACGTGTTTATGTTTAGCCAAAACATTATCATCACCTTTTCCTTGATGGTTCCTATCTCATGCAATAAAAGCTTTTAGATTCTTTCTAATGAAACCTTCTTTATTCGTTTTCTTCAAGATTTAAACAAAAAACGTGACTTTGGTATGTTATTATAATTTATAACACAAAACCTTTGTTTTGTTTTTTGTTTTAACTTTTATAACAAACCCTGTTTCTGATTCTTCTTTGTTTCCTTTGTTTTTCTTCAAGTTGGTGTTTTTTTATTTTTTGGTTTTCTAGAATCTATGTCGTTTGTGCCAGCAAGAACGGGGAGACAAAGACAACGTTATGAAGACAACCTTCGACTTGTTTCTGGGTAAGTTTTACATTTTCATGACATAGATTCTTTACCTTCAAAATTTAATTTTTTTCTTCTTCTTCTTTTGACACCCTTTTTGGGTAATGATTTGTTTTTTTGTTATGACCGTGCATTACTGTGCTTATTGATATGATTGATTTGTTTTGTTGCTGGGTTTCCATTGATCTTCTTTGCTGCTTCATAATGAATCCTCTACAATGGTTTTATGGTGTAGATTGTTGCAGAACCGTTAGATTAAGAATGAAACTCCTTGCTTTCTCTTTCATTGCTTTTGTCTCATGCGCAAATAAGAAATTAACAGCGTGACACGGTTGTTGGATAACTAGTTGTTTTAAAGTTTGTGGTCGGAGTTCAATTTCTGGTTGAGACGTCAATCTCTTAAATAGATCTTCTTACATCGAGGGAGTAGTCCCGACTCTCTCTGTCGGGGCACTCTTGGTGCAAAATAAAATAATTTTAGTTGAAAGAATGCATTTTAAATAACAATGTTGTAGATCTCTTTTCAAAATTTGTAAAAGAAATTGGCGAGTAATTAATCTATTGGATCTATGTTTTTTTTCATACTAATTAGTTGATGTGAAAATGAAAAAATGAGAAGTAAACAGGCCTTAAATTATTTTGTTTGTGGAATAGAAAGGTTCTAAATAATTGTCTTCTCTGTATGATATTTTAACTATTTTAATCATATTTCATACGGATATGTTCATTACAATGATAAATTAAATTAGTGGGGCATGTCATTGACTTAAGGTCTATTAAAAAATGAAAAATAGTACTTCAAATTGCGTGATCTATTTTGGCTTTTATGTGAATTTAAAACTAAGACAATTTCTAGATTTATCAGTAACACAGTTTCTGGCATGCAGAGTAGTTAATTGGGGTGGCAGTAGCAGTATTTGTTTATGAAATTATTGTTGTGATGTTGTTTTCCTTGTTTCCAAATCCTGTGAGATATGTTTGTTGTTGAAGGTTGGATTCATAGCAGTTGCATGGAAATTTCTGATCTATTCCTTTTTATTAGGCTTGAATCATTGATTCTCATTTTTAAGGCACAGAATAAATTTCAAGTGGACCATAAAATAATGATAGAAAAAGGGATTAATTTAAGGAAAGCAACTCTTGAATTTTTTTAAATCTTGTGATTAAACAAAGTGGTGACTGGTGAGTGGGATTTGTTAAAAGAAATAATTTAAAATCTTGCTTATGCAAACATTAAACTTTTCCTTTTTCATTTTTCTTCACCTTAACATCATCAAGTGGATTTGTTTGATGAGGAAATGATGAAGTAAATCTAAAAGTTTCTAGATCATATTGAATAGCAGTAAGCATGAATAATGAATAACTATATGCTTATATTAATTTGATAATTTAATCATCTAATGCATTAGCACAAAATTTTGACATTGATGAGAGTTACAAACTTAAAATTTCCTATGTATTCCAACAGATGTATTCCGTATAGATTGAGAAAAGAGAATGTGGATCAGAATGGAAAAACCGAAGAAATAGTAGAAGTACTTATGGTTTCTTCACCAAAACGAGACGACCTTGTATTTCCAAAGGTACTTTGATATTGTCTGTAGTAATATCTTTCATCAGCATGAGACCTTTGATACTGAAAAGTCTCATTTTCTATTCTAACAGGGTGGTTGGGAGGATGATGAGTCTGTTACAGAAGCTGCTTGTCGCGAAGCTTTAGAAGAAGCCGGAGTTAAAGGAAGACTAAGAGTAGGTTCAATTTCCATCTTCGTTATTGAAGTATTGGTTATAGTCCATCTTGAAAATTTAAGCCATTCTGGAATTACTTCTCATGTTTTCATTTTCACATCAACTAATAAGTATGCAACTTATCCTTGCAAGTGGGGTGGCTGTTTTTGGGATTTGGACTTGTGACCTTTGAGTTAATGACAATAACTTTACTATTGCGCCAAGGCTCGCCCTCTAATGAAAATTTGTTAATCTTAATAAATTATCAAAACAGTTCTTTATTGATTGCAAACTTGTTTTCAATGGTTTGACTTGTAATGCAAACAATGCGCCTATTCTGGAATTTTATAACATGTTACATGTGCAACTCAACTTTGATTTGTGTTAGAACAACCCGGTTCAGAAGTAAAAGATACGAAAGTATCAGAACAGCAACTCAACTTTAACATTCAGTGGCATCAATTGACATATAATGTCACACCAAGTTGAGCTCCGATCTTGTCATATAAAGTCACACCTCCTACATCTTTTCCCTCTGCTCGAGCAACGACAGGAGGAGGATTACAGGCATAAACATCAAATCAAAGTCATTTTTGTTGTGACGCTTCAGTTCTAGGCATAACTGACTCCTAGTCAAGTTAATAGCATTAACTGTTGGTATGTCAAGTGAGAGCAAGAGTTCTACATTGGATGGAAAAGTGGGTGTTGAGCAATAAGGTTTTAGGTTAAGACGCGGTGTCCAATCCACTTGCGTGGTTACTTGTAACCCAAATGTGATGATCCCCGGGAGCTCTTTTGACTGAACATTAACAGATCCTCAGTCTGCTGGATTCTGATAATTAACTAGATGAATATGGAAATGGTTCTTTAACAATCGCCAAGTATTAGGATTGGGACAATGCAAGCTGTTCTTTCTTGCAATATGGCCTATATGATATTCTTTTGGTAGATTTTCTTTAGCTAATTGGCTTATTTTCATTTTCAGGAAACTCCATTAGGAATATGGGAGTTCAGAAGCAAAAGTAGTCAGGACTTGTGTAGCATGGAAGGAGGCTGCCGAGGATACATGTTTGCCTTGGAAGTGACTGAAGAACTTGAGGCTTGGCCTGAGCAGAAAAACCGTGCTCGCCAATGGGTAATTCTAAATAAATCCTTTGAAGAATTTCATACATCATCAAATTATTAATTTGCAACTTGTACGAATACATTAGAATCCTTAGGATAACTGCTAAATACATTGCAATTTGTACTTTTTGACATCACATGAAGAATAATATTGTTTTACATTGCGAAATCATCTTTAACCGAGTTGTTGTGCATATTTTCTCTTAGTTAACCATAAAAGAGGCGATTAGACTCAGCCGATATGATTGGATGTGTAACGCACTTAAGGAGTTTACAAGAGTTATGGAAGAAGATACGAAGCTTGAGAAGCAAGACGAGAATGTCGACCCCCCTTCAGTTCTAGTAACCGATGTCTCAGAATGTTATAAAAGATCCTCTAATAAGCAGCACCACGGTGTGCCTTCTAAAGCCAATCTACTGCAACGCACATCTCCCGAGATAGCCATCCATTTTAGCTATTGAAATTGCTGTACACATGTGGTATATGTTAATGGATCAATATTGTGCAGTAACTCCTTCAAACTGATAAGAACAATCTGTGAAGTAATGGTTTGGACTTCAGATTTCGTATTTGTAGGTTTTTTTTTTCTTCTTCTTTCCTCAGTGACCATGATGTAGAATATGGTGGTGAAAGTCTCGAGTGTATATGGACTTAAAACAGCTATTTGCTTCACCCCAAAATTCATGAATAACTTGTAATATATCAGCACCGTTTGTGAAAATCCTGCTGTCACAAAGGGCAAAGAAGATGTTCACTTTCAGAACCTACAATTCATAATTTTCTAAGGTGTTCTATTCAAGTAGCACCATTGGTTTCTTTGTCCATTGTTACCTGTTTCAGTGGTTGTGTTTTCTATGAAATTCATTTCTCTTAGCCATCAACTGATAGAAAATTAAGGCATTTTAATCTTTTTTCTTCTTTTTCAATTAGATATTGTTCTACCATCTTAAGGGGGGTCATACATGTATATATTTCCCTGCATTTTTCTTTTACATTACAATACTTTATTCTTCAAACTGCATCAGATACTAGTGGTTTCCCACCATTCAACTCATTCCATGTAAACTGCTCATGTGTTTTTCTCTTATTTTTCTTCTGAATGCTGAGTGATCACACTTTTACCACTCGAGTGAAAATTACACATGAGAAGATTCATTCACGATTTGTACATATGATAGGTTTTTTGGCTTGTGGAGCTATATTTTTTTATTAGAGATTATATTTGGTGAAAAATATTGCGGAAGAACATCAAATTAGAGAACTTTGCAAACATATACAACAATAAGGAGCCAAATTTAGAGCAAACAAGCTTAGAATGACAATCTTAAAATTAATAGATACATGCATAACTAACATTAACAAAATAATTTAGGATGTTCAGAAATGTTTTATAGTGTCAACGAATAAGCACCAGACATTTTTTTTTACTAAATAAATAGGCTACATGGAACAATTGAGGTTATGAGGAAGTCTTAGGTGGTCACAACAATTTGGACGTACAATTTAGGCATGTACAGTTACACACATACTTAAAAAAGTAGAAAGATAATTTAATTTGATCATGTGTTTTTCTTAAAAATATTTCAATGATGCGTAATTTTTTTTTGTTGAGTAACCAAATAGTGTATACAAAAAGACCGTGACCATCTTTCAAAAAAAAAAGAGACCGTGACCACTTGAGTGTATTCGTTGAGGTTATAGTTAAAGTCATAAATGCAAGCATAAATTATGTAGCTGAATAAGCACACCAATAGAGAGAGTAGACCAGGTACTAACCACAAAGAAAAATAAAATATCTTTTTTTGGACATATATAGGATAGTTTTAACATGTTTAAGGTTGTATTCTTTAGATTCAATTTGTTTTTTTTACCTCGTATTGTAGGAGATCAGACACTCTCTAGCAGCGATGACAATGAGTACCCTTTGACTAGGGTACTACAATGTTCATTCTCATATCCGCGTTTATAAAAAGTCGTACTCGAGCACATACACATGTGGGTAACAGGTTTGGTGTCCGTCCCCATATCATATGGGCATCTAAGAGTTCGTACTTGCGTCCATTACCCACACTTTAACAACAAAAAGACAATAAATAACAAAATATCACATCTTAATTAAAATATGATCTTAAATAAACTTATAATTTATCGCCCATCGTAATATTTAGCCGAATAAAAAAGATTTAAAATATAAAAAACAAGTGCATATTACAATAAATATGAAAAACTAAGTATTAATTAATTAATTTTAGTATTACTTAAAAGTATAATTATAGTATTTATAATGTGTGAGCATGGGGCGGGCTATGCACTAGAGGGTCTGTACCCATTCAAAGTTGCGGGTAATTACCCAAGTCTGAATCCATACCAATAAATGCAGGTATTTAACCGTCCATCATGAGTATTTTTTGCGGATATACATTGGACTTGAGTCTAATTGTCATCCATACTTTATAGTAACTGAATAACTTCACATAAAGAGTGAAAGATCTATTAAATAACATAATAATATTATTATTTTTTAATAATCATTATGTTTAATTGATCTTCCTCTATTCAATTGGAACTCTGGAGTTACTATAGAGGAACCCAACCCTTGTTGCCTAAGATAAGGATGAATACTTATTTTGACCTAAACAAAAGATGAAGACTTGTCACTGTTTATTAATCAGGTTCATGGTTTTACATCTACTTTATTGTGTGCTTCACCTGAGAGCAACTTGTGTTTCATTTACTCAAATTTGTTTGGCTTATGAAAAAAAAAATTATTTTACATTCAATAGACAAAGGAATACTACTATTCTTCTCTTATAATATTAAACAAGTTGCAAAAAAAAAAGATCATTTTGACACTGTGATTAGACATATGTGAGCAATGAACATGACATTTTAAGTTAAAAATAGTAAAACTAATACAAGAGAATGATTTAAAGTTTGAACATTCCAATAAGATTCACATTTATACAGTAAACTCCTGGACTAATGTGATTAGTGCAAGAGCCATATGCCTGGTCTCTTATAGCCAGGTCCCTATCCCTCGAGATGATCATCCAAATTAACTGTTGAATTGAACATTTCTATTTTCCTTATGCTTTTTATTATAATAAAAAACAAAAAAGTTGTAATATTTACTGTTTATGATTTGACACATTTAGTGTTTATAATTTAATTAAGAGTTATTTAATTTTTTGTGACATACAAAACTAGAACCAAAAAATCGTGCTTAGTAGTAGCCACTATAGCCGCACATGAAGAAAAGGCAATTCCACGAGCATAGATTCTTGTTCAAGGGTGTGTGTTTTCTAGAAAACGACACTATGAACACTCCTTCTCATAAATTCTATAACATGAAAACCACTAAAGGACATAAAGCATATGAATCGGATTGGATTGTCGTTTTGCTTGATAACTAAAGAAGAATAATTAAACTTCATAGACTTGGAAAATTTGGTCCATGCATGTTTTTTTTGGTTTATAGTAGGCGCTATTCTTCACCTCTGTTTACATTTTCCAATGAGTAGTTGAGTGGTATCACACATTTTCCATGGATTTGAGTTCACTATAGTAATATTATGATGCAATTACAAATATAGTTATGTGATTAGAGTTATCTAACGAAGAAAGATGCATGATGGTAACAAATGCAAATTTCTCTTTTATATACGAAATGTTTAATGGCTATACAACGTGAAGATATTTGTGGAGATATATTCAAGTTTAAAATATAACTAATTAAGTACCATTAGGAAAAAAATGTGATTAGAGTGGTCTTCTATTTTTATCTTTATAAATAATATTACATTTATATATTATCAACCAACAAAATCTTCACATTAATTTGAATTCACCTTCTTATTATAAGATATGAGTCAAATCGTTATCAATTAATTCAAAATTGTTGGAACAGATGAAAATCATGGTTTTCAATTTGTTTAATTAAAAAAACAGAAAACTTTACGAAGAAAAGGAAAATAAGGTGTACTATATGTACCTATAATAAATGGTAAGTGGTTTGTGTCTCAAACTTAAGATTTGAGTCTAATTTATTTGTGAACTTTTTTTTAATAAAAAAAGGACATACCTAATTAAAGCCTATTTGGACCTTTCATGAACAAGAATATGAACACATTTGTCTTTTAGACTCGGAGCTCGGTGGATTGTGTGGACTACCTCGATTTAGCCAATTGAGCTCATCTCACACTATGAAAGAAAGATATCACACTAAGTCACCTTACAAATGTTTATTATTGAAATATTGCTTGTATTATCATACAAACTTTGTAAGGATAAATATAGACTTAGTCCAAAATTTAAATGAACGTAAGACTAGCGGAGGAGTTCACATTTAATCTTTCCAAAATAAAAACTCCACCATATATTTATGTGAAAAGTTTCATTCTTCCATGTTTACACCTTTAATATATGTATTTTATATGAAATGATTGACTACGACTATCTTATTTTGCGGATGTGGGACAATTAGAAAAATGTGTTTGGACACGCACAACTACGTGCCAATGCAGAAGACAAAGAATGTGAGTCTGATTAATACTGAAGTCCAAATCCCTATGGAAAGTACCAATTATCCATTTTTACCACCTTTCTTTTATAAAGAATTATCATAGTTCTATCAACTTGGGCTTGCAAAGAGTAAACTTAATTAAATTTACTTATCCCTCCATCATATAGTATATTATAAGTACCTCTGGGCTCGGGATATATTATACGGAGCTTATAAATGTGTTGAAGGTTTCTCTACGTTGAGATTATTGAATAAAAGACTTTCCACTAAAGATAATCTTACATATCATGAAAAATCAAAACAAGGCTACAAAGGACAAAGAAAGAACCTGTTTTTTTGGCAGCAGTTAAGTCTTAATATGAAAGTAGTTGAGTCCTAAAAATTTAAAAAGCCTAAAGATTTGAGTAAATAAAAAGGACTTAAAATCCTAGATCATAGAGCAATATAATAGTAAGTACAATAGTTAAACAAATAGATGTTTAAATAAAACAACTTTATTAAGAAAGCCTTGCAAGATCACACGAATAGGAAAAATAAGTTAAAAAATAGGGGGGAATCAACCTATGGAATAAATTTTAAGAGATGACCATGACAATGCTTATTATTCATCAAAAACCATGGTTTCTTATCAAAATAAGAAGGGAAACAAAAATCCTATGAACAAAAATAATATTCAGCGATATACCTGAAAATGAGAAAAACATAAGAAGAGGGGTTGAATTATGTTTTTTTTTTTTGAATTTTTTTAAGTGTTTAAAATAAAAAAGAACAAAAGGATAACCAGAGAGTGATCAGAGTCAGAGAGAGACACAACATAACCAAATTATACTGGTTCACCCTACAAACTGAGGTTAGTCCATTTCTCTTTCACTTTCAAGAGATTTTCACTATAATCACACAATATTACAATTGCTTCAATTGGCAAAGTTTTGGCATTTGTAAAATGTGCAGTCTCTTAATTTCTTCAAACTGCTCATGTCATTATATAGGAGAGAGAAGAAAGGGTCGTTGTTTAAAGATTATTAATTCATCAAATTCTTCCTTGTGAAGTTTTGATTTAGATATAAAAACTTTGCATCAAATGGATAATGTCGTTGAATTGTACTAGGAATATCCTTTGTTTGTTATGGAATGACCCAATACATTTTCTTTGCCATTGAATTTTTTGTTTGTTTCTGCATATGACCAAAAGAAGACAAACAATACTATTATAATATGTTCATATCAGAGTCTCCAAGAAACTTTCTTATTAGAGTTTTGACTTTATGTTGATCTTTGTTTAGATCATCTACTAAGTCTTCAGAAGTTTTTAATAATTCTCTTGAGTACCAAAATGTTTTCCCTTGTCTTCAAAGCTTGATGTGTCAGAACCAAAAATTTGATTTTGAAGTCAGAATTTAATTATATGGTCCTGCATACTTAAACACACATTAGAGTACTCAATTATTCTTTCATACAATATTATCATCAAAAACTTAGAGACATTGTTCTAAAATTCACGTTGGTTCAACATTACTTGTTAGAGATATGGCCATTTCAAGAATGAGTGCAAATACAAAAGTGTTCTAAGAGGTTCAGGTAAATCATATGGTGAAGCACAAATGGTTCCAAACCTGAGCTTATCCCTCTCATAGCAACAACCAATGATGAATTGGGAAGCATTAATGCTAGGTATTTGGACACTGGTTGTTTAAACCATATGTCAAGCCACAAAAAATGTCTTGTCAATTTTGATGATTCTAGAAAAATCAAGATTAGGTTTGTAGACAACATAACTATTCCATAATAGGGAGCAGGAAATGTATTGATCATATGCAAGCATGGCCACAAGGCACTCATTACAAGTGTGCTATATGTTCCAAGCATGAAGAAATATATACTCAATTTGAGTCAATTACTAGAAAATGGTTTTACTATGCATCTTGAACACAATCAAATGAAAGTTTTTGATCCTCAACACAAAAGAATTCTAAGAACCCCCCCCCCCTATCTAATTGAATAGAACATTTCAGGTCTAAATCAATGCTTTAGACTTTCACTACATTGCACCTAAGGTGATTGATGATGACGCATGGTTGTGACACACCGTAAGTCTTAGCACATTGAAGTTAAGGGAAATGGTACATGTTTTGCCAATTTTTAAGAATTGCTTAATAAGCAAGCAACCGAGGAAATTAAATTAAATTATATATGATATATTATATTGAAAGGAATAAGCATATGTATACACAAACATGACAAAATTGTGAAAAAAACATTGGAAAATCTTAATACCGGGGAAATCCCGCATGTGCACCATTCCAAAGTGGGGATTGCCCTACAAAATCAAGAATAAAATCCATTTAGTTCGCCCGGTTACAAATTATGTTGACATGTTTAATCAAACTTTTAATTACTTGTTGAAAGTATTGGAATTCCTTACCACTTGAACCAATCACATGTTGATGGATTCCTCTTTATTTTCATGTACTATATTTTCTAATTACTTCTTGTAAGTAACATTGTTAGGTACGGGACATTTGGTCAAAGTTCCACTACCAGGTGCTGCTATTGATTTTCGTTAATTAAGAATTAGCTAGTTATTGTTTTCATCAAGAAAGGTACGCCCTATTTGCCTTTCTCACATGCTGCCCAACAAGGCTTTGCCTTATTTGATTTCCTTTCTAAACTTAAAATTAGGAAGAAAAAAAATTAGTAAGTATTTTTCAACTTTATGCATGCATTTTCTAAATAAACAATTTAAAACTTTATCTTTGTCCCTCTAAAAAAAAACTTTATTTTCATCGGCTTCATAAATACAATTTAAATGGAAAAAGACTATTGAGAATTGAGATGATTAATATGTTCGAGTACGAGTATGAACTAAGAATTCTCTAGTTTGCTAAACGTAATATATGTAAGTTTTGCCACTAGACATTCAAAAGCAAACTTTATCCCCACTTTAGCTCCTAATTTCCTAATTGCTAAGATTATTTTATTATTATAATTGCAGTAAATGTTTATGTTAAATAGTTAACTTGGTTACTATCGTTGATATACTCCATAGAAGAAAAAAAACGTCGATATATACGCACTACCAAAAAATTATAACGTAGAGTACATTGTGATGTTTGTGAGAGATGATTAAAGATTGTTTTGTTATGGCAAGGAGGAATTGGCGTCCTATGAATCTTGAGGCAATAGAATATGAAGCTTGAGGCTTGCATAATGCGCTATAATAGATATTGGCGACTCAAAAAAATTTTTTTTATTGGCGACAGGTCTAACAAATGTCATGTTTGAACTAGATTGCAAACAAGTGGTCGATGATATTTAATATTTTTTTTAGAACTCGGTATACCGACTAATTTGAAGGGAACGATTCCACCGTCATTTGCAGAAGTCTCATTTAAAGCTAGAGTAGAGCTCTCTGTATGGATTTGTCCATCAAAATTGACATTAGGAGAAATCAAACATGAGACCCGTTGATGATCAAACTTCAAGATCTCAAATCAACCATTAAATCAAACTCAAATGGATTACTATGTGATATCTTAAAGATCAAAGTATGACTCTATTATTGATGAATGTGTAGTTATTCCTAATAGGCACAATAACTTTAAGTTGTTTTTACTTGTATGTAGCAAGCTATTGAAAAGTACTCATGCTTTGATGATTACATTTATCTCTTGTGCTCCCAGTAGTGATTTATATTATCCCACCGGTTGTATTCTGAATTTGCTTGGTAAATGGTAATAATATGAGTTAACTTGATTTTAATTGTATATATATGCACCTTTGTCAATTGAAAAGGTGATAGTATGTACATTAAGATTTAACTAAGAGTTTAGTATTTGGTATTTAGAAAAATAAAATTTAACAAAAGAATTTATTATATAATACTCCATTTCTTTCTAATTATAATATTTTTATACTTTTTTTTCTATAAAATGACCTTTCAAAAAAATATTTTTATAAAATTGTATATATTTTTTATTTTCTTCTCAATTTTTTTTTATTTATAAACTATTTTCACTTTCATGGTTAAATTAAAAACTTTTTGTCAATTATACTTGGATCTTATCAATTATATATATAAAAAACTTATTAATCTTCTGGCAAAGCTCTTTTTTAGTTAGGTTAGGAGAAGTAATAATTAATAAGCTTTTTCATGTGCCTATTATCAAACCATAAAATTTAGGATGACTTTGTAGTACACCTTTTCAATTAAAATTAATGGATAGGCAAATTAGGCATGGTTCTTCCCAAAATCATCCATGAAAATATATTTCCAATTAAATATATGAACACTAAAAAAGTGAACTTTTGTTGATAAAAAGAAGAGAACACTGTGGAACTTATCATTGACTTTATGACTCAAATTGGTCGCAATCGCACATGGGTGAGTAATTATATTCCTTAAACACCCTATTATTATATTAAAAAGGTTATATAAGTTAAACTTAGACAATAATCTAATAAACTGCTTGAATTCCCTTGTAAGATTGTCACCCTGAAACGTACGATTCTAGTGACACTCTCACATACCCTTCACTATCCTAGGCCACAAAAAGAAATATAGAGTGGAATTAAGTTAATTAATGCAGTAAATTATTTCGTAACTGGTTTTATCAATTTGGGAAAAGACTAGAAAAAAAATTATACAGGTGTAACCGAAATTCATGAGGAATGGAATTCATTGTCATTTTTTATATCCATTAAAATGATTGATTTTTCTAACTTACAATTATTGGTTTAGTAATTCAGTTTAGTTAGAATTAATCTTATCTTTGTTTAGTAGTTTGTTTAGAAACTTGCACTTGAAGTAACTAACTCAAATTACTTGCATGTGAAGTAATAAGTTTGTTAGGAGTTTGTTTCAATTTTGTTACATCACTTGATGTATATATACTTCATCACTCTTGTAAATAATAAGTTCAATTCATTCAATAAAATTACAC
>Ga0228710_1005751_pt1 | contig 19135 bp, 15 predicted proteins | sample MedpolnodulmetaG_FD_177995 | JGI IMG/M metagenome (GOLD analysis project Ga0228710, IMG submission 177995) | Root nodule microbial communities from Medicago polymorpha collected in Santa Monica, California, United States - pink nodules | ecosystem: Host-associated > Plants > Roots > Nodule...
AGTAAAAAAAAAAAAAGAACACTATTATGCATCCGCACATCCATCAAAAAAAAAAAGATCAGTAAAAACTTTTACTCACCTCTAGGGCAAATCCTTTATAGATGAACTTTTAGATTTTTTTATATAAAAAAGCAGCAGTTTTTTTTGTACTTGTTTACCATAATAAAAACAGTTATATTTTTTTCTTTCTTTTAAACAAAATAGTAAGTTTTTAGCAACCAAAAATGGTAAGTTATAAAAATTGATTTTTAAGAGATGTTACTCAACTTCTCATTTGAAGAAGTTTTCGGATTTTTTCTTAGATTTTATTTTATTTTGTATCAAACAGTGAAACATGCGAAATCTTTTAAAATTGTATTTTTTCTTGCAAAAAAAAAAAACTAACAGTCTCGTAAAATGAATCATATACTATTCCACTACATATATGAGGAGCGATTGAATAACACAACTCAATGATATGTATTTTCCAAATTTTATTATTTGAAGAGGTATGTGTATTCTTTAAAGTGTTTAAATATTAATATAATATTCTAAAAATAATAGAAAAATCTGTCCACAAATGAATACACAACGAATTGATACATACCATAACTGTTTTTGTCATCGTGGTTCAATAATACTTCTAACTTGCACTTCCATATAAATCCTCATATTTTTTGTCTTCTCCTAATTCCAATAACCCTTTTCTTAAGAGAGACATCAAAGCATAGGCATAGTAGAGCCTTTCTTAATTTGAATGCAGGTCGTATGAAAAAACTTCCTCAAGCAACTGTGAATCCAAATTTAAATTCAGCTTTTGAAAATGACATCAGGTAATAATCATGTCAATTTCCATATAACTCTATTTAATTATCTAGCAACATTTGTTTGTTTTCTTTGTTTCCATACATAAAATGTTTTCAGTTTTAGTGGAAATTTTAAATACTCTATTTTTGTTTTTCAATAAAAAATTAGATTGTAAAGTATGAGTTTTTTCTTCATAATTCATTTCTGAGACAATACAAATGTGTAGGCAAAAAAGTTTCTATCTGAGAGGAGGGAGAGGTTTGTGGAGCGCAAACCCTCTTTTAAGAGGATTTTCTTATTACATAATGTTCATTTTAACCCTTCAAATCAAATTCTATAATTTGAAACATTAAAACACGTTTTTTTTTTTGTTACAACTTTAAAACACACTTGAGATTAACATTTTGAAAGACGCATCTGAAAAAATGAAGTTTAATACGAGACACATTTACAATTTTACCCTCATTTTAATTTTGAAATACCAAATATGTCTAAACCCTAAATTTCCCTGTTACTCAGCGCACACTCTCTCTTTCTCAACGCTCTCACTGTATGATTTCTCCAGGTTCATGATTCATCTTCTTCATTTTATTTTCTTCATTTTTCTTTGAAATTGATTAATTGATTTTCAATTTTGTTGTTATTAGGTTAACAAAGCTTGCTTGAAATCTTCCAGATTAACGAAACTCTTTGCAGGTTTGTGATTTCAATTTTTCTGATTTTCTGTTTCGATTCAGTTTTATGCTATCTAGTTTTTGTTTTGTTTTTACACTTTTCTTGAAGGGTTTTGTTACTTTTGTATGTTTTATAGGTATTATTGTTGTTGTTTAGTTTTCAAGTTTGAGTTTGACCTTTGTGATTCAATCCCTTTTCAAATTTTCATCACTCTGCATATTACATTGTGTTTCCAGAGAAAACCTTTATTAGGCTTTCACTTGTCAATGTTGTCATGATACCTTTGTTTAGAGTACTGTTACTTTTACGCTTTTACTTGTTAGTTAGTAAATATGCTAGAATAAAAAGATAGGTTATGGAGTAATGGTGATTCATGATTTTCAATCAAGAGAAGACTAAAAACACATATCATTTGAAGCCTAAAAAGTGTTATGTTGTTGGCCCATGATTGATTTAGATGGATTTACTAGATTCCTTAACTCAACTTTACAAGTCTATTAGGTATATAACTATATATGCATTCATATCGATGTTAGAAAAACTGTTTTCTATTAGGTATATAACTGAAATTTATTTAGCCTGCTATAAGTTAACACTGGTGTTTTACTGCAGAATCACTTTTTTTTCTTCATATGAAACTAGATGTAAACCCATTTGATTATATGAGTAGGTGAAGATAATGTTTATAGTGCGACTTTATTTAAAAATAAGTGTATTTAGCAATGTACAAACTAATATGAATTTGGATTTGGTAATGTGCGTGCGAGTTGATATGAATTTGTCATTTGCAAACTGATATGAATTTGTATTTTTTTATGTGCAAATTGATGTGAATTTGGATTTTGTAATGTGCAAGTTGATATGAATTCAGAAGTGTTATGATATTTCAAAAACTTTAGTGGGTTTGCTTTAAATTTTCGAGTATGTCGTGAAATTTTTATGTTTTGTTCGGCAGATAATCTTTACCTTGTTTTGGTCTCTAATAACAATCTTGAAATTCTAGATTGTGATAGTAGTATATGATCTTGTAATCTTGTATTGGGATGATAGCTTTTTTTGTCTATTTTAAGAACAATTTCCTATTTATCACAGCATCGCCACTTCCAGCCATCAACGATGAGCGTTCCGAAGGTGGTAGCGGCGACAATCCGGTTGAGAGTTCCTGCTGGAGGAGCACGTCCGGCGCCTCCTGTGGGACCTGCATTAGGTCAGTACCGACTGAATCTTATGGCGTTCTGCAAAGACTTCAATGCGCGGACTCAGAAATTCAAGCCTGATACACCAATGGCTGTTACAATAATAGCTTACAAGGACAACACGTTTGAGTTCACTGTGAAATCTCCTTCTGTCTCGTGGTACCTGAAGAAAGCCGCAGGTATCGATTTGGGAAGTACCCGGCCCGGTCATGTGACCGCCACCACCCTGTCACTTCGGCATGTGTACGAGATCGCTAAGGTGAAACAGTCTGATCCTTACTTGCAGGGCATGCCACTTGAGTCCATTTCTAAATCCATTATTGGTACAGCTAGTAGCATGGGAATCAAAATTGTCAAAGATCTTGAATGAATTGATCAAAGGAATTCAACCTTTGCTTTTGAATGTATTGAATAACTTCGGTAATTGTTGTTTATTCTGTTATGTTTCAAATCTCTACTTGGCCACTCACAAAATGGTTCTGTGCTTGTTTTTTTTTTGTTGAATACAAGTTTAGTGGAAGAAATTGATGTCCTGGTATGGATATAAATAATCTTAATTGTAATTTAACTGATAGATTTTACTAGTCACAAGTTACAATTTGACATATTAGTGACATTAATGTTCTACATTAGTCTAGCTGGATGTGTTGCATTTTCCATTTTCAACGTCCTATTTGAGAAGTGAAATATTAGAATTTAAGTTTAAGTTGTGTGCATTTCTTATGCTTCTCACAAATTCATATAAATGTTCATTATAAAAATTTAGAGCAAACACTAAATTTAGTCCCTGACTCTGTAGGATAATCTCAAATAAGTTCTTGAGATTATGGGTTTAGAAAGGTCATCGACTCTATTAAACTGTGGTCCCTACGTTTAACTGTTTACTATCAATTTGGTCCTTAAGATTATCTGCTTACTATCAAATTAGTCTTTGACATATTATTTGAAGGACTAGCATGAGTAAAATTTGGTTGAGTCATGGATCTTTTTAATATTCTCAAAGTCATGAACTTATTCAAGAATGCCCTACCGAGGGACAATAATTCAAACTAATACAATGCCACATTATCAACAATGCAATGGTTATACAATGTAATCTACTCCACTATCTTCATATGCAAGTAGTACCAATAGTTCTTATTCGGCAAAGTAGACTCAAACATGATCAGTCAAAGAAGTACAATGCCAGTATGCTACTCTAAGTGTACTATCTCCGGTAAGAAATAGTTAGGTGAGCAAGGATTGTCCAACTTTTAAAGTATACCCTTGCATCAAAAGATCAACAAGAACCATTAGAGTTTTCATTTAAGAGCATAATCTTTTAATGTACGCCCTTATGCCAAGGTCTCTACCATCCATTTTGTATGATATTTTCATCCACATAATAAATACATGTTATGATACATGTGAAGCGGAAGAGTTTGTCATATAAAAAAAATTTGTCAGTTAACTTGATTTTAGCTCAATAAGTAATGTGTTATGTGTTTTTGTGTGATCTGTGAGAATTTAAAAGTAAAGAGTTAAGTAAGAAGAAATCGCAGAAAGAATTTATCCTAAATTTGGACTACGTTAAGTTGTCACACTTTGTGAGATTTTTCACTATTTTTCACTACTTTATGAGATTTGTCATACATTTGTTAGATCGCCACTAAGTCTATACAATCTGTCACATGAAAATATATCTGAGTTATTCTATACAATCTGTCACATGAAAATATATCTGAGTTATTGAGGTGCAAAAAGAAAAGGGAAATCTCATGCCCATTCCACTTAACGTTTAATGGAAGGGGGGGAAAAAGTCGAAAACTTCGTCGGAAATTGGCCATGACCAGCAAACAATGGAAAATAGAAGTAATTGACACGGAAGAGAAGTGTTATGTACTGTATGTCTCTCACGAACATCACAAATGTTTACATGTACAGTAGAACAAATTAAACCTCACTATTTAGTAGAAATCAGGAGGGTATATGCTATGAAATAGCCAATCACATGTTTCGTTATCTGTTCACTATAACCTCTCTCACTACAAATATCATTTCTAAAAAAATCGAAGATTTTGATGGAAATTAGTCGCGACTGGTAGGGAAAACCATAAAAAGAAGTCATTGATGTAAAACTGAAAAAAACAATATGCAAGCTAAATGCCGAAAAGATCTTATTTGCGAGGAGTTTTATTATTTGGTTTTTGGCTTGCTCATATCAAGTCTGTAAAACATAACAAACAAAAATTACAAGAGTTATTGAGTAGAAGACACTCTAAAGCAGATGCCACACAATGATATATAAAACAAATAAGCACAATATAAGTTCCCTAAAATATAACCTAGAGTAAAATGAAGCCAATACAGATATATTCTGTGCAATCACCAAGCAATTTGTCCTTCCCAAAAACATCATTAAATTTTACTGGCAAAAGAAATGCCTTCCTTTGCAAGTTGATTCACATCCTCCACTGCAGGCAATGCTCTTGCAACTTTGGCAATAGCTTTGTTCTCATCAGGAGTTCCACCCTCCAAAAAGGCACCAACAACTTTCCCGTCTTTAATCCAGTATGTTCCAAAATTAGGCTTTGATGATGCAGGATTGTTGTCTCCAAATAGCACTGTCTCACCAACATTGTCGCCGTAGAATTGCCAAGACAGATCAAATGAGCGGGAATAGAAGTATGGAAGGTAATCATACTCTTCAACTGTTTTTCCTGCCTCTGCTGCAATAATGGCCTGCATGAAGGAAAAAAAAAGTTAACAAAAAATGAACAGCACTGGCAAGCATGACTCTTAATAAGACACTTCCATATGGAGGACCAGAAAAGAAGTTTGTGCGTGTTTTGCTATGTAGAACTAAGGAACCAAAATGATTTCAAAACTGGGCGTTGGGATATAGGGATCATGCCGGGGAAAAGGATACATGTGTTTTGTGCATAACTGGAGAAGCATAAATATGTAGGGAAGTTGATTACCTTCGCAGCCTGCTCAGCTGATTTGCGAGCATGATCAACATGTTCAACTCTTCTCACCTCATTGTACAATTTCAAAGGGAACGTAGCAACATCACCAACAGCATATACATTGGAAACATTTGTTTTGAAGAAGGAATCAGTCTACAACCACAACAAATGTATCAATGATATTGACATAAAAATTTATTAATCACAACTTAAAAGACTTTTTTAACGCTTGACACTAGCCTCTGGATATGGTATCACTAACCTTGATTCCACCCTTCTCCTCTTCAACCTGCCCTTTAAATAGGGATATTTGAGGCCTTCCTCCAACACCAACAACAACAATATCTGCTTCCAGTACCCTTCCATCCTTTAGTTTGACTTCTTTTACCTGACAGATGGATGAAAGTCAATCTAAATATGATTAGGAACGTTAAAACGCCACCACATGACAGTATTCCGAGATCTCATTCAGCCATACCTCTCCATCGGAATTAGAGGTGAATCCAGTAGCAACAGTTCCTTTAATGATAGTGACCCCCTTATTTGCATAATATCCCTCATAGAACGCAGCTATTTCAGCAGTAAAAAGTCTTGGCACTGCAACAATGGTTTAAAAATAGTAGTTTAAAAATTGAGTGCACACAAATCCACATAAGTGGGAGGTGTAACGAGAAACGTTTATAAATGTCCACTTACTGCACCAAGGTTCTGGATAGACCATTGTAACATCAATATTGTTGAGTCTCAAAACTGCACTCAATTCCAGACCAATGTACCCTCCCCCAACAACCACAGCTTTCGCATTCTTCTTTCCTTTAATTGCCTCGTACAATTTGTCGGCATCATCAACCTCCCTCAAATAAAATATGTTTTTGGCATCAGCTCCTTCTACACCAAAATCGGTCAACCTTATAACCTGCAAAACAAAATTATTAGCAATTAGTATGCGCTAAAAGGATGTGAAATATAAACACCGAATGTAACATCTCTAATATCAACAAGGAGCCTTACAGTTGATCCTGTTGCAATAACCAAAGTCTGGTATTTGAATGTTTCTCCTTTTGCACTAGTCAGAGATTTTGCAGCAAGGTCTGCTTTTACAATTTCTGTACTAAGATGCAACTGTACCCCTGCAATCATTGGTTCAATTTACAATTTAACATCAGATAACTGTTGCTAATTCCCATTATTATATTTACCTATCTCTTCCTTTAACTTGACACAATAACCCAATATTTATTCTGAAAACCATCCAAACATAATACAGAATTAAAATAAGGGGGATCAAAAGCCAAATTCACCTTTCTCACTGTACCATTCTGGAAGCAATCTTTCTCCCCCACTTCCAACACAGGTATGGAACCCAGGAAGTCTAGCAGGAGCTGCAAAAATCCAATTGTAACATTAAGTTAGATATTCAGAGTGACAAGCAAGGCAAGGTGCTATTTATACTTCAATGGAGAATTAACATAGCCTTCACTAAATTTAAATAAAAAATAAATTTGAAGAAATGCAATCAAATTAACAATATTACAACATTGTTGCATTCAAGATTAATTAACCTATAACAGAATGGGGGAAAATTAAAGGAGGAAAGGGGAATGTAACACATATAATAGCATACAAACTTACACTCTGGAAAAAGGTAAGCCTTGCTTAGAGCAGGACGTTCATAAGGTGCTACCTGCACAAATGTAAGATAGGTAAGGGAATCTGTAGCAAAACCATAACTGCACAAGGCTCAGCCAATAAATACATGGTACAAAATTTGAAAAGAAAGAAAAAATAAAGGAAAAAAAATATGACACACTTCAATTCCTAAAACTGCCAAAATATGTCCATCACAAGTGACTGATAGGTAAGGGAGTACTTGAGTAAAAATTCAAAATTTTTAAGGACTAGTATGTCCCATCACTAAATTTCTCGGGACGAATATGGATGAGTATTGCTATATTTTACAACAGATACATATCATGAAATTCAGGAAATAATGTGGCATAGTCTTTGAAAGAGTAGTTAAACTTTCAACATCTTGTTTGACGGAAAACACAAGAGGACAAGGTGAAGTTTAGCGAACATGCACATTGATTATTTTTCGCAAAATTGTTGTTCCAGACAAACAACATTTTCCTCCAAAAAAAAAGTAGATAGAGGAGGGACACTACAATTCTAAATATTAAAGAGAAAATAAATGCATACTTTAAAAATAAAAATAGATAAACAACAGTTTAACTAATAATAAAAAAAATTTAAAACTTTATATCTTGTTCAAAAAAAAAAATTAAAACTTTATATGAACGAACAACATTTTTAAATCCTTCAAACAACATTAGAAAAGTATAACCAAATATAAGAATTAAATGAAAAAAAACAAAAAACACAGTTTAACTATGATGCAAAGTGAAGTTCATAAAGTAGTATATACCGCTTCTTTGGATATGATTGCAAGCTCCCCAGGCTTAACTCCTTGTTTCACAAACTCCCTTGCTGCATAACCCTACAATTTCAAAAAAATATCTCAATTATTCAATCCAAAATAATTTAATTGATATGCACAAAATCTGTAATGATTTTTTAAATCACACCATCAAGTAAATACGAATTGTTGCATCATTACAAACATCTGAATTTAATTGTATCAAGCAATCATATCATTTATAGGCTTACTGTGTATTAAAATTAATCTCCTAAAATTCAAAGCACATCAAAGTATAGAAATTAAGTATACTAATTTTTCATAAGAATCAATTAATCATCAAAGTTTTCACAAGGAATTAGTACAATTCAACTCTTTAACCGATTCTAATCCCTCTAACAGGGAATTATTATTAAAGAAACATCATCTAATTTGGCTTAACTCAGAAAAACAATTATACAATTCAGATTGAAAATTGACAAGAATCAACGGTAGAATTATAAAGATCGATCGGAAAATTGAAACAAGAATCAAAATTGGAAAAAGTGAAACTAACAGCTGAAACTCCTCCACCAACGATGATGTACTTGAATGAATGTTCCGCCATTTTTGATTGATTGATGTGAGAAAATCGCTTCAAATTCAGTAACGTGTTTGTTTGATTGTTCAGTAGAAATGAAACTGGATTAGTTATAGGCCAGATCCATTCATTATATTGGGTTTTTTTAATCTTGGATTTTGGAGGTTATTTTGGGAAATGTATTTATACAGTGTGTCTGAAAGGAATCGGAGTGACGTGGCAATTTAACAGTGGCAAACTCCGTTATTACTTCCACCACCGCACTCACTTTCCATAATCATTTATTGCTGTCACAAATTTACCAATCAAAATCTTTTTTTTTTTTGGGACTTGCCTTTCAAAGTCGTTTTCTTTATTATTTTAACAATTCTCATTCAAAGACGTAGAGACTAGTATGATGTTTTCGAAACTAGAAATTTGATTTTTGCTCAAAAAAAGAAAAGAAATTTGATTTGAAAAAAAGTGTCTCTTTTTTTTTTTTATATTAAAAGTAGTTGGTATTGACCTCAAATAAATGGAGTTAGTATTGCGCTATATAAATCAGCATTTTAATTCTTTAAATCGTACACCATCTGTCTTACAACATGTATCATATTTGGGGTTTACACTGTTATTAAGAAAATAATAATTTTAAAGGGAAAATGTGTTTCATTCACTAAAACACTCTTATTAATTATGATCAGTGAAATAATTATAGAAGATTGAAATGCAATAAATAATTGTATGTTAATGGAAAAAAGTAATAAATATTATAATGATATTATAAAAAGAACAAATAATTATGGGCAGTGAAATAATTATAGAAGATTGAAATGCAATAAATAATGGTATGTTAATGGAAAAGAGTAGTAAATATTGTAATGCTATTATAAAAAGAACAAATAATTTAAGATAAAATATTTTGTGAAAGAGAACATCTATAATGAGATGGAGGGAGTAAGAGATAATACATCAAACACATTTATAAATATGTTTTCACCTTCTCTAAAAAAAAGAATGTTTTCACCAAGTCTGCCGGTTCTTTTTCTATGGTTGAATTCCATATTTCAAACATTTTATGGTCAAAATCCAGGCAAAGGCTACCGTACATGACCTTCATAGGTCTCATACTGTAGGAGACCTGATTTTTTTTTTTGCTTTGCAAAATGGATGTCAACCATTGAATTTACTTTGAAGCTTTTGAATGGCTTAGATTTGAAATAAGTGACTAGGATTGTATTTTTTTAACATATATATATTGATTTAAAAAAATTCAATTGATTTTGGATTCAAATTTAAGAAAGGGTGTTTTTGGCATTGTTGGAAAAATTCACAGCAAGCTCAAATATTCCATGTTTATTCCCTCCAAGTGAAAACTCAAGGGTAGAATGAATATAATAAAATAACAAAACTTCTCTAGCTTGCCACAATTTCCTCTCACAAACACGAGAAAAGCTGAAGCAAAAATATTTCCAGATCTGTGTAACCATACTGTCTGTTGCAATACCACTTGCTTTGACTGCCACTTCACTTTTTATGATTGGACATGGAAGAGCAAACATTGTAGGCAAGGAAGAGCAAATAATGAAGTGTGTGGTGTTCTTTAATCCAAACAGTGGAGCAAAAATGGCTCTAATAGATGGAAAATAATTTTTTATTTAAGATGAAATACCAACATTGCCCTTGCAGTTAAATGAATAACTTTAATAAAATTTAACTTAAACACATGTCATTTTAACAAAACAAAAAAAAAAGTGTCTTTTTATACGGTCTCCTACGGTAGGAGACCTATTCACCTCTCCTACTGTAAATGGCGCCCAAAATCCACCCTCTTAAGGCTCAAATTATTAAAGAGTTTTTTTTTCTTGTTCCATATAAAGATCTATTGGATCAAATGTAGCACATATACCGTTGCTAATAACATTCCTAGTCCAACAATTTGTGGGAGAATTTTTACGAACACTTTTGCGGTTCGTCTTATGACTTGTTTGGTTTGGCGTTTGAAACACTATTCTTGTGTTCTAATGTCACTTCAACGTGACTTTTAAGAAGTTGAAAATCCTGTCTAAACGTGCGTTTGGTGGCTGTTCAACGCAATTCCAATCATATCATTAGCTGTTTTGCTGAAAGTATGTAATTTGATGTTTCTCACATTTATAGAGAAGATAATCAATGTGCTAATAGGCTTATAAGTTTGAGTTTATAGTTGGACAATTATCATTGGTGGGATGCCATTCCTCCTACTATCTTAAATGTTTTCATTAAGGACATATTGAATTTATCTGAATATATGTTTTGTCAGCTTGTTGGTTGATCACTATACTTTTTTTTATTCACCTTGATTTTATACCGTATGGTTTTACACGAATGATTTTTAATGAGGTAATTGAGGTTATATTTAATGTTTACTTAGGTTTTAACCTAGTCCCCCTAAGTTTTTGTACTTTTGTTCTTATTTTTAATAATACTTTTAGGATGCTTGCGTGATAGGTCAATTATGGATGAGGTGTCGATATAGTTGGAATATCATTCTTTTCACACTAGGACAATGGACAATTATAAGGGTACAATTGTTGATATTTCATTAATTGTTGCTAGGACAAAGTGAATAAGTGAAAAAGTGTGTGGATAAGGGTGTCATGTGGTTAATCACTCAAAAATTGAGACTTATGAAGAAGAAACAAAGAAAGAAACGCAACCAACGAACTAATTGGTTTCTCCAATTCTCAAAAAAAAAAGTAAATTATTTCGTCTTAGTTGAGTTGAATTAATCCTCCTTTCAACATAATGATCGATACCATTCTTAAAAAAAAAAAATATTGATTGATACCATGTGTATGTCCTGCTAGAGAGAACAAATAGAATATAAGTATATCTTTCATTTATGTTGTTATAACACTACTAGTAAATAATAGTATATATACATTACTTACGACACAAGTAATGCTAGGATCTTTGGCCACACTGTAGCAAAAAGTTGAAATTCAAGAACAAATGTTTTACGTTAACTTCAACTCCACACACCTACACAATTGCTTATCTTTCTTTAGCTTGCTTATTATTCAGATTTAGAATAATAAAGATTGAAAATAAAAGAGGTAAACATTACAACACTGAAAGTCAACATTGATATCTTGGTTATTTCAAGCAGATTAGTTTTTGATCAACCAAAATACCACACACAACTACTTGGAGACTAATCTCTCAAGTTAACTAATATTTATTTAAGCAGTTTGAAGGTGAGAAAAACATAAGAAGAGGGGTTGAACTGTGGTTTCTTTTTCTTCTCCTAAACTGAAGTCACAGTTCAGAACCTGATAGAGTTCAGCTTCTGAAGTGATAATCAGAGTCTAAATGTAGCGGATAAGTAAAGAGAGAGAGAGAGAGAGAGAGAAGAAAGACACAAAACAATTATACAGGTTTCTTCCACAAACCGGAAGTAGTCCTATCCCCCTTGCACTTGCAAGAAGAGTTCACTAAAATAATCAATATCTGATTACAACTGTTCACTGCTTAAACAAGCAAGAGACTTCAAACTACTTAAACACAATTGCAAGAGATTTCCTATGCTTAAGAACAAAATCAAGAGACTTCATATGCTCAAACACAACTGCAAGAGACTTCTATTCAAACAGAATTACAAAGAAAATTGTTTGAGGTTGAACACTTGATATAGAATCAGTGGTGTTCACAATACAAATCAGATACGACTCTTAAGACTCTAGAGTTTTTAAGATATGGAAGTTGTTAAGAAATTTTAAGTGAACTTTGATGTGGAACAATTTCAGCAGAGGTTTGACACTTGTAAAATTGTTGTGAGAGTCTTGCAATTCTTCAAGTCTTCACTCCTTTATATAGAGGTGTGAAAGATACGTTGTTGAATGCCAGCACATCAAAAAGAGTCGTTTGAAACTTGACCAAATCACCAATGATCTGTTGCTTGATTTGGCTATTTTCCTATGAAGGAACAATTTCAAATCCATTCCAAGTATAGAGGAATATCAGCGTAGTCACAGCTGTTGTGCTTGTACTATTGCAGACACAAAAGAGAGTAGTGGAGAAGGTTGTTGTACAATTGTACTATTGTCCTTTTCCAACGTTCTTCAAGGATAAACATCCAATGACTTCAAATTCCTCTGAATTAGTTGTTGCTTTAAGCTTCTATTCCTTCTGCAATGATAGGCATGATTAAAACAACTCTTGACAAATATTGAAGCTTCCAGTCTTTTAGCTTCTGACGACGTCAGCTTCTGGTAGTCTTCAACTTCTGAGAATGCTTCTGATGACGTAAGCTTCTGATGATCTTCAGAACCTCTTGTCTTCAGTACCTCTTTTCCTCATATGCTGCCTTGCAACTTTAAGCTACCTTTTTGTAGATTTAATTGCTCTCATTTTTTCTTCTAGAACCTATACTTCATTTAAAGACACTCAAATTTTTGTCTATGGTCTTGCACACTTGAACAAATATTAGCATTGACATTTTTTTAATACCTTGTTATCATCAAAACTCAAAAGTGGTATTGTTAAACACATTTTGTTCCAACACAGTTGACCTCTCAAAAATATGTTTTACGTTAACATCCGTTTCACAGGACTTTATGAGCTTTTGCCAGTGATTTCACCCCTAGCAGATTGACATATTTCTTGTAGTGATAGCCAAGGATAAACCACGAATCAAATGGGTAAGGAATCCAAACATCTACCACTATTTACTTGTATCACACCATGTGTCATACAATGTTTTTTAAGGAATGTTGTGCCAAACAATTTCTAGTTATTCTTTTCCCATTTTGAAGAGGATGAAGGAGAATACAAAGTGCAAACATGTAAAAAAAAATGCACTTAGCTAAATCTATTTCCAACGTAACAAAGAATATACAATGTACAATATCTCACACACACAGAGTATGATGCAGATATTATATAAGTTAGCTCAAAAGAGCTAATTTTTCTTTCAGAGAGATGCTATATACATCGAAATATTATCACGATCTCATCAGGAATGAGTTATAAGGGCATTAAATATGATGCTTAGTGGAAAACATGGGTAGTGGATCTGTAAACCTTGTTTAGCCAGCCCCATTTGTAGAATCAAACTACAAGTTTAAGAGTCGCTTAGTTGAATGCTTATACCATTACAAACTATGAATAACTTTTTTTCATAAGCGACATTGAAAAGTTATGGACATGTCATAAGTTGATTACATAAGCTCTCTCAAACAATCTCACAAGTTATTATGCTAGTATATAAGCTCAAATAAGCAAATCCAAACAGACCCTAAGTCAAATTATAACAATATTAACCCTAATTATATGTGTCTTGGCTCAAGAATTCTATGAGTATGTTACAAATAGAGAAAATTCAGAAAAGAGAGAGGTTCTAACTCGTGGTTATAAATTTCTAAACATAAATAGCTTGTTATATACTCTTGGAAAGAGAAGGAATTGGAACTTATAGGTATGCAACCAGTCCCACAAACTCCCATATGGTAACAACTCATAAACATCTAAGCTGATTTAAAGAGATTAAATGTCAAAAGCAAGTGATAAACATCTAGTTCACTACAAATTCATGAATGTGAAAACAAATTCACTATAATAATCTACTGCTAAATCATTGAAAGTAAAAAAAATAAAAAAAAATGCCTTGGCATCTTGAAATTGTAAAATAAGAGAAATGTCTTTACTGGGAGATTATCTTTTTAAGTTTATTTTAACATTACAAGTAATAAAACCATGGAATACCACAAATAGAGTACAAATTAGTATAAATTTTCACCAGTTAATGTACCAACTGTGGAACAAAACCATGGAATACGACAAGTATAGCGACGGGATTAATCCTAACATGACAAGTAAAGTTCACGCACAGTCAACTGTCATCAACCAACTACAATATGATAACATAAAGGAATAACATGATTTGATATAACTAAAATCCAAAACCAAATCAACCTATAATAAAAAAGCATGAGGGGTTGGCAGCAAATTTCTCCATGAATTGCGGCAATTCCCAAATTTCTCTGTAAAGTAGAATTTGAAGACGAACTTGTTTAACTACTATCATCTTCATCATCATAAAGGGTATCAGATGAGGGATTCTGAAACAAAATCCAACCACCAGTCATCACTCATAAACAATAACGCTCTAATTAAGAAAATGTGTGACAATAAAAACTGGAGGGTTGTATACTGATTTCGGTTACTGGGCCTCTCTACGACAATGACTTCAAGTTTAGCGCCTAAAACAAGAACGTTTAAAAAGAACATGCAGGGAAGCTGAATCAGAAGTAAGAAGTCTTACAGATTCGTTATTTAAAAAAATTGCAGCTTGCTGACTCTTAAAATAATATCTTTGTAATGTTCATATGTACAATGGCAAGTGATATAATGGAAAATGTTACAACAATTAAAGTCACTTAAAATAATGAGACCGGAGGGAAGTGGTAAGAAAAGAAGTGGTAAAATTGCTCGAGGCAGGTATGATATATCCCATTTCAAATAGCTCTCGGGCCAGTCCTGTCCAATTGGTACCAAAGAAAGGAGGAATGACTGTAATTCAGAATGAGAAAAATGAATTGATTCCTCCCAAAACAGTCACAGGATGGCGAATGTGCATTGACTGCAGGAGATTAAATCAAGCAACCAGGAAGGACCTTTTCCCATTGCCATCCATGGACCAGATTTGGAACGATTAGCAAGACAATCATATTACTGTTTTTATGATGGCTACTCATGAAACAATTAAATTACTGTCAATCTAGAAGATCATAAAAACAAAGACATCATTCACTTGCCATTTTGGTATCTTTGCATATATAAGAATGTCATTTGGAATTTAGACTATGCAATGCTCTTGCATCAAGGATTTCTCAAAAACCACAAAGCCATTGAGTAATTTACTCGGCACAGCAAAGATAAGTCTTTCGATTTTGATGAACAATGTTTAGAAGCCTTTGAAAATCTTAAAGAACAACTAGTAATTGCACCGATAATCACAGCTCCAGATTGGAATTACAATTTTGAATTAATGTGTGATGCTAGTGATTATGCTGCCGGTGCAATACTAGGACAAAGAAAAGGAAAAAAAATTCATGCAATTTACTATGCTAGCAAAGTCTTAAATGAGACACAAATTAATTACACTACCGCAGAAAAAGAAGTATTCACATTAGAAAAATTTAGGTCTTATTTGATAGGTACAAAATTTATTGTTTATACGGACCATGCAGCCATTAATTGAATAAACCTGACTCCAAGCCAAGACCGATCAAATAGATGATGCTATTACAAGAATTTGACTTGGAGATCAAAGACAAAAAAGGAACAGAGAATTTAGTTCCTAATCATTTGTCAAGATTGGCGAATAACGAAGCCACTGACAAGGAAAAAGAAATAGAAGAAGAATTTCTAGATGAAAAGTTGTTCGCCATGAGAGAAAGACCATGGTTTGCTGATATGACAAACTTCAAAGCAGCATGTGAGATTTCAGAAGATTACAATTGGGAACAAAGACGTAAATTCCTTCGAGAAGCTGCACACTATGTCTGGGATGACCCATACCTCTTCGAAATTGAAGGTGATAAGCTCTTGCGAAGATGCGTAAGTAATGAAGAAGCAGCGGATATTCTCTGGCACCGTAACAATTCACCTTACTAAGGACATTGGTTGAGTTCGGTTAGGGTTTTCCTGATTTCAAAAGACGGAGGTGGGTAATGGAGACATGATATCCACCCAAAGTTATATTTTTACCTCACTTAACCCACCCAAAATGATAAGGTGCTGAAATTATATTTTTCCACCCAAAGTTTGCACAAAAAAGGCAAAAACTGACTCCGGTCAGTTTTTACTAATGGGCCATACAAGGATCCAAGAGAGTAACAAATATATGAGAGGCATGAGCCTTCTCTTTGAGGGAATCACCAAACCATGAGAAGAAGGATCTATTCAAGAGAGAATGTCCCTTTGTGCATGCTGAGTAATCTTTCTTTTCCATTTATTCTGATAACATTCCCATGCACGCCTGTTATATAATTGGTACGTTCCTATATTTATGTATATTTACGGAGTACAAGGTTATTCCTTACGTAGCAATCTATAAAAATGCACTGTTTTCTCTCTTATTTAACAAACCCTCACAATTCTGGTGCTTCAAGCAAGCCAAACCCTTTTCTCTCTCAAACAATGGCCATTCAGAAAGGACCCTCTTATGTGAGTGAGAGTAAAAGGTTTAGAAGAATCATTGACATAACAGGTTTTGCTGACAACATTGTGGAGAAAAATGTTATGAGATTGTTGTTAGTTTCCACAGTTTTCACTTTTCTCAACATTATACTACGTGCCATCTTAGAACACCCACCTATTTTTATAGTTAAAAGTATGGTTATGAATATGATTGTCATGCCATGTGTTGCTTGTATTTTATCGGTCTTTATGGTATCAGCTGTCACTGCTGTAATTGTTTTCATCATTTGGATCATTGTTTACACGTTTACTCGGTCTACAATGACTACTCAGCTGGAACTTACTACGAGTGATCGTACAAGTTTTAAGTATATCACTGACATGATATTTAAGCTCTTTTATGTACTCATTGTTTTTGTTGTTGCGGAAATAATAGGTTTTGGTGATAACATGGTGGAGAGACATCTCTTTCCTATGAGATTTTTGTTACTTCTTGCGGTTTTCACTTTTCTCTTCATTTTAATTCCAGACGTATTAGAAAACCCACCTGTTCGTCTATGGCAAAGTATGGTTTTGATGGTCATGGCATGTGTCGTGTGTGTGATAATGGTGCTTCTGATATCAACTACTGCTGCTGTAATTGTTTTCATCTTCTGGAGTGTTGGTATATTGACTGTTGTTGTGCAGAGGTGGACCCATATAGTTCAAGAGATGAAAGCAATAGGGAATGTTGTGGCAAATTAACGAGTTTTAGCCAATCAATCTTCAAGATATTATGGATCGATATTACACAAGTTTCATTATTTGTAATTTCTTATTTTAATTGCTATGTATGAATTTTTTCCTTAAATTCCTCTGCTAACAATTAGAGCTTGTGATGACTTGGTATTTTACTATTAATGTGACGTGTGCTAACGGATTCACTTAATTTAAAATGTTTAATTAAAACTTGACTACATTTTTAAGAATTTTTATAATTAAGACCAGAATGACTGCGAGTACTATTCCAAAGACTTGTAATAATGAGATTCAAAAAATACAAAGAGATTTAGTATGGGAAGATGTGGATGAAAAGAAGTTTCATGCTGTGAAAAGGGAAACAATTATACAACCTAACGAAATTGGAGGTTCGGGGTTGTGTTATCTCAGTGTTATGAAAATGAGGCGTGCCTTATGAAGTTGGCTTGGGAGCTGCGTTCGGGGAGCAACACATTATGGTTTAGAGTAATGGAAGACAAATACAATAGAGCCAATATGGAAGATGATGTAGCAGAAGCAAAAGCATCAAACTCATCACTTTGGAAGACTTTGGTGAGAATGTGGCCTAACTATGCTCAATTTGATTATAGATCCCATGGTAATGATAAGGTTACATTAGCTTGGCATCATAGTTGGATTGAGGTGGATGGCAAAATTTCTGATTAGTGGATGAGATTCCCCTGGGTCTGCAACATATGACTGTATCCGAATTGGTTGATGCAAAGGGAAATTGGAATAATCGAATGCTTGATTGACTGCATAATGATATCAGAAAGAAAATCGACTCAATTCTGCCAGTACATATGCTCTATTGAGTAATCATAATGCAATAGAAAGAAATGATATCCGGAAAAGAATTTGGAGATTGTGGAGGTGCTTGAAAGAGTTAGAAGTTTTGTGTGGATTGTCCTTCATGAGAAGCTGATGAGTAATGAAAGGAAGAGTAAGATGCATTTAAGCATGCCATTATGTGATTACTGCAGAGAAAAGGTAGAAACAACTTAACATGTGCTAAGAGATTATATAAATGTAGTGCCATAGTATGAGTGAGACATGAATTTTTTTTCATAGTAATCACGTAGAGTGAATTCATTTGAATGTGAAATGTAGGATTAAACGGGAGAGTAATATATATGCACTGGAAAGAATATTAGGCATTGGCTTGCCATCATTGGAATTGGAGGAGCAAAGAGAAGCATCAAGAAAAAAATTCAGACTTGAGGATTATCGTATGGCACAGGCTGCAGATTCGGATTGTTTGGGATCTGCTTAAAGCGCGGTATAGGTTAAATTAGTCACTGGTGGGGCTAGCAGAGGCTATGAACCAATCAATACATTGTACACCACAAACGTATCAGCTACGAACCAAAATGAAAATCATCTGCATTAATTTAACACAGTTAGGAGGAGAGAACCAACTATGAAGTCCGGATCGTATCCGTATTGTATCGTACCCGCACCCGTATCCGTACCCGGGTGTCATGGGTCAAATATGTTCAACATCAAAGTCTAGATGGAGTGGAATTGAATTATGAAGAATGGTTATTATGTGAACGTTTAATTACCACCTTGAGGACAAGGTGTTTGTGCAAGACCAATGGAATGTAATGAT
>Ga0228710_1005752_pt1 | contig 19132 bp, 9 predicted proteins | sample MedpolnodulmetaG_FD_177995 | JGI IMG/M metagenome (GOLD analysis project Ga0228710, IMG submission 177995) | Root nodule microbial communities from Medicago polymorpha collected in Santa Monica, California, United States - pink nodules | ecosystem: Host-associated > Plants > Roots > Nodule...
CATAATATGAATATATAAATGTCGAATATAATAAACGGACATAACATGGATACAATTTGAACATAAAAGAGTTATAATTTTGCCATTTATATGAACATAAAATGGCCATTAAGGACGAAAAACAAAACAAAAAAATTTGTGAGGATGAAAACATTCAGTTTAATTTTTTAGGGACTAAAATCAAAATTCGCTATATTTATAAGGACGAAAAACTTATTTAACCCTTTATTTATTTTTGTTTGAATAGTTTACTAAAATTTTCATTCTTAATCTTTGTTTGACTACTTTTATGAAATTATAAAACAATTGAGGGATCAATATAAAATATGAAAACATAGGGACCTGGTTAGAAAAAAATTAAGGACCAATTTATTTATTTTTTTAATTTTACAGGGACCGAATTTAAAATATAAGATCAATTTGCAAAACTTTAAAGAGTTATAAATACCAATTTTAGATTCACATTGTATAGGGTAATGAATGGATTTCAAATTATTAGCTTTTAGGTGGTATTTGAACTTTCCTAAATTTAGCTTTAATTAAATATTTCATAAAATTCTTTCATTTTGAAAATTTATCAAATCTATCATTCAAATATTGAACGTTGAAGAATTTAAATTACCATATTAAATTACATTAGCTAAAAAAGTTTTCTCATCCTAACACATAATAAACTTAAATTTGATAAAATACACCATAAAATTCATTCATTTAAAAAAAAAAACTTTAAATCTATCAATTTATCACCCAAACAATAAATTTACATTAAAAAAATTAAATTACCTTATAAATTATATTACTTCAAAAATTCTAACATTTTTTTGAACATACGAAAATGAAATTGTATACCAACAAAATAGGCTCTGTCCAGCACAAAAAGTCAAGAGGAGAACTGAGTGAGTCAAAATATGTTACAATAACACCAAAAACAACACTCTCAAACAAATCAACAACTACAATGTTAACCCATACACAATCAAAGATTAACCTACCATTGTATAAGATAAAAAAACTAAACCTATATTTTTTTTCTTTCATCCACCAAAACGATAGTAATTTAACTCAATCAAGCTACTTGCCAATAATCTCTTCCTTTTGCTAAAATAACAAGTGTTTCTCTCTCTCCAAATAACCCAAACTAATGCCAGTCAAACAATATGCTTAGAGGGCCTAATTTTCTTAGAATATCCACACAAAGAACTAAATTGCAAAACATGATCAGAAAACTGAAGAGGACTCATTGAGGATGCACCCATCCTTTGCCTAACTAGAAATCAGATGCTTCCAAAATTATTACAACCTAAAAATAAATGGTCTATAGTTTCTCCCTAATCGCACCAGGTAACATAGACATTCAAATTAGATTGAATTTCTCTACGTCTTACCAGATTATCCTTTGTAGCAATACGATGCCAGAAATCTGCCATGCAAAAATAAATACTTTTAATGGAGTTGTTTGATTACAAATGATATCGTGATAGTCATAACAATGAATAGATTCCATTGTCATTAACAACTGATAAGCCCCTGAGACATTGTAATCTTTGTCAGGAGATAGTTGCCTCTTTCATTAATCTTCCACACAATCTTGCAAAACAACTCTAGACAAAAGAGCGCAACATTTCCCCTGCATCTCCTCCTCCCATGAAAATAATTTATGCCACCACTTCCGGTCATCTCCATCTAAACTCAAATCTAAAGCAAACATCTTAGTTATCAAAATATCCTTATTCTTCACTAAATCAAACAATCTCTTGAATCTATAACAATCCCCCTCCCTCTAATTACACATCCGCCCAAAACATGTTTTTGCCCAACGTCTACCACCCGCACCAAATTATTATCAAACCACCTACCCCCTCGTCTCACTGCTAACACCCTCACTTCTTATTATCCACCAAGTTGTCCATAACCATCCTCCTTCTCTCACCCTCCTTTCATCCATTACATATCTCGCTACTAGAACTTTAATTTATACCACAAACTATTATGCTCCTTAAGTAACATCGAACATACTTTTCCTAACAACACCAAATTAAATTCCAAAATTTTATGCACCCCAAACCGCCGTTCTCTTTCTCTAAAGACTGTATGCCATTTAATCCAAGCGATATTCCTAATTTCTTCACACACTTTTGTGATTTAATACCAGTGTACATGCAAACTCAATGAGGTTTCACCCCCAATTTAATATGTCGTAGGAATTTATATTTTTATGAGTCGAATCTCATCTTTAAGTTCCATCCCAATTTTATGTTCATATAGATTTCTAGCAAAAAAAAAAAAGGTATTATTTTATGAAACATAGATCCATGTTTTCTGAGACCATTAAAATGTATTTTATAATGTGATTGGATGGGGTGATTGGAAATTTTAGGGAAATTATAAGTATACACTATTCAAATCAAATATTTTAATTGAATTTCTTTTATTTTTAAATATTTTTGTTTGGCTAGAGTACTAAAATTATTCATTTTTAAAATATGTTGGTATCTTTTTATAAATTTTTGAAGTTTTGTGATAAATATTTTTTAAAAAGTAGATCATCAATTTCAAAATATTAAAAAATAGGGGTACATTTGCAAAATGTAATTCGATCCTTGAAAGTTTATTTTTTTTGTGGTGGTCGGGGTTTGAACCCTGGACCTTGCATATATTATGTATTGTCCATACCAACTGAGTTAAGCTCACGAGGGCCTTAAAAATTCTTTAAGTGTATATATATATATATATAGAGAAAATGTGTGTAAATCTTTAGTACATTTCTTTTTGACACAATAAATCTGTAGTATATAAAGTATCAAAACTTGTGAATTGAACTTCTCAACCAATAATAAGTGTTGATTTTTCAATCAAAAGTAATATTTTCACTATTTTTTTCACTTTAGAATAATCAAAATCCAAATGAGACACCAAATGAGACAGTCTCTTTTCAAAAAGTTTTGTACTTAAGCAATTTCTTAATTGTTCTCTGTAGTATATATGTCTAAATGAATGGCATGTTACCCATTATTAGATAATGAAGCAAAATTACATAGAGTTTAGTGTTAAGAGAAGGTTTTCCTATTTTGTGCAATCTAACTTAAACATAAATTGATTGATTGTGATGAGATGAGATGGAATGATCACAAAGTATTCTCTAAGCCGTTGAGTTTCTGTTATAAATTTGTAGGACCCATGAGGAGCACATGGCCCCAATATGTTTTGGGTGTATTAGGACAAGATTAGGGGAGAGCACCTTTGCGTGGGTACCCCACTGTTGGGTCAACTAGAGCATATTTCCCCACCTAATGTACAGAAGGATACCCTAAGCTAGACAATGTTGTTCCCATGTGCACAAATTTAAGAGCAACATTCCAAAACGACAACCTCCTTTGTGCTCTTTCTCTTCCCCTCTCATATTCTCATAAGATCTCATCTTTTTGACAACAAGGAACTAGGTAAGAACAACACAAGTATCTTCCACATTCTATATGTTAAATGGACTTGATCCCAAACCCGAAAGCTAGTTCAAATATGAGCGTGTCAAGCACATATATGCTTACTATATATACAAACAACAGTCCATTAACTTTGACAAATCAGCTTCTCTCAAAAGCTAACTTAAAAGTTGAGGGTATCTAAGCAAATATATACATCTAAGTTGAGGTATCTAAGCAAATGCTAACTTGCGACTCAAGACACATATTAACAAGCTCAACATATAAATATTCATGTTAAAAGTCGGACATTCAAGTTTTTAAAAGTTAAAATATTATATTTTCATTCCAAAACTTCTATTTTTAGAACACTTAACATGTATATTAAGGATTAAAAATTTTCCTTAAAAAAAAAAACATGTATATTAAGGACACAAATTAACAAAACTTCATTTTTAATACTATCCTTGCCTTTTCACGGAACCTAAACAAATACGATATATAAAAAAATACAGCTATATCATGATTTATCTTCTTTTCTATTTTTAGTTAATTAAGAATTTGTATTGAGAATTGAAGCGCATATATATTACTTCATTGGAATGGAATCTCGGGCATAGTATATAATATCGTAGCACAGCATGTTTTGATTATTTTTGTACTTCTAGTTAATTAAATAGACTGCTATGTGAAATACCATGCTTACTAATGCAAACAATATTGTCATTTTAATGGATTAAATTCTTATTGATCAGTTGAGTCAACAGGTTGTTTATCATATATTCACGTGCCTACATTCCCGTGATGATTTGCTGTAGAATCATACTCTATATATCTTGATAAGTCATTTCAATTCAGTTAGACATAAAACAAATCATAGGGGAAAAAGGTATTTAAATAATGTTATTTACTCATTTCTAGGACTTGTATGAATCATGCGTAAAAAACAAGGACTTGTATGAATTAAAAAAATAAAAAACAATCCAAAAATTTAGAGTTTTTTTTACAAAAATAAAAGTTGTTTTGTGTTGCTTTCCGTACTGAATATCATTTTAGGAAAACAATTCAACTATAATTTTTTTTTTGGATGAGTTTTTCAAAATTTCTCAGATTTTCATTTTTTTAAGAAACAAAATTTTAATAAATGGAATTTTAAATAGATAAATTTTTTTTTGTTACTTACAATGTTTTAATGTGGACTATTACTTTCCCGCCCTATTGCCTTCTCATGCGCCTTATTTTTATTTTTTTTTACGAAAATGCTCAGTGTTTCGGATTATATAATCTAAAATATGCTTATACACATAGGTAGCAATTAGAATCTCTCTCATTTCAGCAGTTGCAAATTTCGCTTTTAAAAACAGCAAAAAAGACAAAGTAAAAAATGATAAAAGATGTCACATAAAATTAAAAAAATCTAAAAATGCCACGGAAAATTCTAAAAATCAAATAAAACTAATGCAAATTTTTCTGGATTTTTACGAGAATATGAAAAATGGGTCTTAACGATAGAATTTTGGATTTTGAAGGGCGGAGTCTTGTAAGAAGTTTCTTATAAGAGATTTTTTATCCTTGATTTTTTTTTCCGTTTTTGTGAAAGTTTCGGAGCAATATGATCAAGTAGCCCGAAAACTGGTTTTTTGACTAAGAATAGCTAGCAATGACCAAAAACAGAAGAATGAGAGTAAGTAAGATGAATATGATCCATAAAGTTACTATTCATGTTACAAACAGACTAAGAATGTATGTTGGTACAGTTCAGATCATATAATCTGAACTGCTTTTTCTCTTGAATAAGGGTGTTTAAGGGGTGTTTGGATTCTATAATCCAGGAAGAAAAAAAAAAGGAAAACACCTATTTTTTGGGGTGTTCGGATTATAAAATTCGATTTAATGAAAAACTCATTTTTTTTTCACCCCAAAATAAAGGGAAAGCTCAATTCAAATTATAAAATCCGAAAATCACATGGTTGTTTTCGTATATAAAGAAATAGGTAGGGTGAGAAAAGTAGTAGTCTTTAATGTTTTTTTTTTTACATTCTATATATAAAGAAGATTACATTCATATAGTGATTAGATTTAAATAAGTATTTTGTTCCTACAAACATATTATTTTTTGCTTTTAGTCTTTGTAAAACAAAATTGCTATTAATCTTTGCTAGTATATCATATTTTACTTTTGGTCATTGTGTATTTTTTAGAGGAGGTCATTGTTGTTAAATTATAGTCTCTGTAAAATTTAATCATATTGAAATTAGTCTCAAATCTCGATAACAAGTAGAATCGGATTGCAATAGTCTCACTAATAAGTAAAAGGGTTAAAGGTACTTTCATCCATCGGCATGTAAGCGAGTTATGGTTTACCACGCCTGTATTATTATTTTTTGTTAAAGTTGAACCTTGTGATTTTAAGTTTCTTCTCTTTTAGTTCCTTGTGGGACACTTATTTGACACGTTGAGTCGGTGATTTTTAATTAAGTGGCATTTGAAAAATCACATTGTACTTGCAGTGAGTACAATATCGATAACTAAAGTTTAGTGTGTTTTTATCATGTCTTGAAAATGATCCCAAAGTGGATATTTATAGCCCTCTTGGGCTTATAATTTTCTAACTTGGACCCTAAGTAACTTAAACCAGTCAAGAAGCGCACATGCTAGATGCTTTGGCCAAATTTTTAGCCCCAAGATATAGGAAAGACGGTTTCAAATGATAAAGGGAAAGGGCGCACCGTAGAACAGGGCTAATAAGCCTTTGTAGAGGTCTAACAAACCCTTAATGAAATATTGAGGGTCCATACATAGCCACCAAGTCCACAAGTCCTAACACAACTGATAAAAATGACAAAATTATTAGGTTAGATATCATGATCGGGGTTCGGTCTCCGGCAATTCCACTTGTTTATTAGGTTAGATGTCACGATCGGGGTTCGGTCTCCGACAACTCCACTTGTGTGTGTGTGAAGAGTGAACCGTTTGTAATTCGTAAATATGCGAGGTGTTGTTATAAGTTATTATAGTGTGTGTATTAAAATTACAAAAATAAATATAAATGACCCTTAAAAAAACATAAATATGTATTTAGTTAGTTAATTTGAACCTCAAATATATCTTTTATAGTAAATATGATATAAAAAAATTGCTAACAAAAGATATATACGAGGATATGTTTGTAACTTTCATAACTTCATATACTTGTGATGTTGGTGGTGAGAAGGAGGTTGAAGAAGGAGATGGATTTAGAGGATGATGAGATTTTTCTGATCTAGGTTTTTTTGTTTGTTTTGGTTTTTAGTCTTGATAGAAAATTGATTAATGAGAAGATTTGTGAATGGACACAACCATGATCGAGGCACAAACTTTGAATGTTTTAAAAATTGTAATTTTTATATGGGTGGATTATATTTTGGGATCTCCATTTGATGATGAATTATGGGTTTTGGATTAAAATGTTTGGGTTCTGGATTTTGAAGAAAATGAAGATGAATGTGAGGAACAAGATTGTTGGATTTTATTGATTTTTATGGTTTTTTATTGATAGAGGCTTGTTGAAGCTGATGGCTTTATTGAAGAATCTAGGTTTTATGGAGAGAATGGACAGGGATAATAATTTTTAACCTGTTTTTTTAATGATTGTTTTTTAAAATTAGTTAAGAAAAAGAAAAGCTAAGTGGGAAAACTTATTTAAAAATAATTAAAAATAGCCACCCAACATGTGACATCATCATCTTTAGACGTTCATATGCCACAAGAGACTAAAAGAGAACAATCTCAAAAAATAATAATAAAATACAGGTGGATAAACAAAAATTCTCCTACTATATGGAAAGGATAATGTTTCACGGACACCATTTTCTCCATACACATAATGTACCACCACCATGTCAGAGTGTGTGAGAGACAATAAATGTGAGTTTTTTTTTCTGTATGTGGAGACTACATAGACACATGTAACAATCGTGTGTGAGTGCACAAGTGGTACATGCCACCTAAAGTGGTCTATGTATCACTACTACTATGGAAAAGGGTGAAAGTAGCTTTAACTTTAAGTAGAATTTTTAATGAGTGCGATAAATGACTAAAATAGTTATTACTAAATATTATAGGGACTAATTACTATATAGACAATTTTTTTACCATGAACAAATTTTGAAGGGACTAAATACTACTAAATCTTCACTTCATGTTTCCAAGGTTGAAACTTCAATTTCCTAGCATCCAAAACATGCCTAACATTTCCTCTAGGTATCCAAAGTATTGACATGGAGAGGGAACCCCATTGGGTTCCAAATAGCAAAAGGGATTACAACATTGAATCATCATCCATGGTGGTTTTGGTAGAAAAATAAACAATGTTTCATGAATTCTGAGTTTTTTTTAATGAAGGGGGATAAATTTATGGATTTATATCAATTTTAATTTATTTAAAATTAAATTGGATGAGTCATGTAATGAAATCACTTCCACATTGAAAATTATGTTTGACACACATATGTTTTAGACGGAAAAGACTAACTTTCTATGATGTAGAGATATAGTTAGCTTCAATTCTTTAAACTTAAATAACTAGAAATATGCACTTTGTTAACGCTAAACATAAGCAACATATGGCGAGTAATAAAATCATGTAAGATAAATCATACATAAAATGAACTTCACATGTATCCATCTACGCATAATGTGAACCCAAGTATGAATTGAACACATATCAACTCATGGGGATACACCACATTAATTTATCACATATCTCATATAAAGTTACACAGTTAATTTACATAGTCACTTGATAACATTCACTTAAGTCACACATTGATGCATAGAGACACAAACATACTCACACATAGAAACTGACACTTCCCTCAACACTCTCCATGATATATTTATTACTAAACACACAACATGATAACAATGCATTGCAAATCACACACATATTTATGAAACGCTTCGTCTCACACTTGATATCATACAACTCCAAACACTTTGTAAGAAACATTGTACTATACTCTTGTAGGAGACAAACACATTCAAGTCTTCACAAATTCGCTCAACTCGTCTTGAGGTCCATCTAAGTGACTAGATGAAGAAAAATTGGGTTGCATGGTAGCTTTTGACATTGTTGTGCTTTCTTCAAGCCACTTAGAAATCCTCTCTAAAGTATCCTTGTGATCCAACAAGTGAATCTATATCGTTAGGCTCATACACTTGTGCTTCCGTGGTCATTGAACTTGTCATACCTTACCTATATGATGACAATATGTATCAATGAATCATATAGGTAGTTACTATAATGACTTAGAATGGTCTTGATGAAAGGGTTTTGTTTCCCAATCATATCATTTGCACAACACACGGTAGAATCTTCTAGACAAGGCAAAATGAATATAATCTTCTAGACATGGTAGAATCTTTCAAGAAGTCCCTTATCACTAAGGATAGCCAAGAAGCAATGGAGTTTTTGGTGAGTTTCAAAGTGATAAAAAGAGTTGGAATGAAAATTAAGGTTTGTGTACAAATTTGTGTAACAAGGAATGAGAGAAAGTGAGGATAATTAGGATGAAACTCTCAAATAAAGCTCAAATATGTGTTTCATCGCATATGCAAGATCGACAAAAATAAACTATTTTGCAAAATTATTCGCATATGAGAAGAGACGTGGTCACATATGAGAAGTATTTTAAAAAATTAAATCTTATGTTATGCCCAACTTCACATATGCGAAACATCTATCTCACATATACAAAATTACCCATATTTTAAAAACATTTACCGTTAAATATTTCAATTTAAATTCTTTGTTCCAAAATGTGCACTCAATTGTTAGTTCACTCATCTTAGAAGTTAGAGCGTATCTATGAAACTCTAATACATAGATATATACAAAAATATAGGTACATACATTTTCATTTTTGGAGTATGACTTATACTAAAGAAAAGACAAGGGTAACATCGTAATATAGTAATATCGTTCATTTTAAAATCCTTAACATGTGCCTTTTTTGCACCAACCCTTATTCATTTTGTTCATAAAAAATAGTCCTCAATCGTTGACCCTTTAGAATTCCAGTGGCGGCCCCTACGCCGTTGGCCTTGCTTAATCTATCTTTCATCTCTCTCCATCTGTCTCCAAATAAAGCCACCTCTTCTCAACTTCCCTTCTCTCTCTCTCTTCATGCCCTTTGTTACTTCCTTCTCTCTAGTATTAAAACCCCACGCCACTAACAACCAACATAACCAAACTAGATAAGATCACCAAAGCCCAACCCAAAAGCCTCCACTCTCCACACTAACGAAAACAACATTATTAAAAAGACTAAGAACAACACTTCTTTGTGTTCTCTCAACACAAGTCATAAAAAAAAAACAACATTAGTTGAATTATCAGCTTTCAAACATCATGGAACTAGAGCTCTTGTCTTGGCTCAAACTTGTTTCATTTTCTTTCATATTTCTTCTCTGTGTTCTCAAAGTAACAGTGTTACTATGGTGGAGACCAAGAAAAATTGAAGGTTATTTTGCTAAACAAGGAATTCGAGGACCCCCTTATCATTTCTTCATTGGAAATGTTAAAGAACTTGTTGGTATGATGTTGAAAGCTTCTTCTCAACCCATGCCTAATTTCTCTCACAACATTCTTCCTAGAGTCCTTTCTTTCTATCATCACTGGAAGAAAATTTACGGTACTTAATTGTTTATTAATTTAACTCTTCATTTTGATATTTATGCATACTTGGAAATGCATTTTATTTTAAGAATATTTTTAGTCTTGACCATCATCATTAAAGTTTGGGTTGAGCAGTAGCATGATGATGGTGATGATGATTATTATGTTTTCTTTTTCCAGTTTTGTGTTACTGAATTTGAGACTTTTAAAGCCTTCAAGAACTTGTTCCTGAGATAGGGTGCTTCTTTTTTGCAACTTTTTTCAGCCTTTCTTTTTCTGAGCTACCTCCTAGCTCTTTGGTGCATGATGTTGAAGTTCCATGTTAATTTTGTACTTTAGCATAATTTCTCTCTTTTTTTTTATTTTCTTTTTCCTCTATTACTTTTCTTTCAATTCATCATCACTAGTCACTACCTTCTCTCTCTCTCTCTCCTTGATCTCTCAACTTTTGTTTTTCTTTTCTAGCATCAAACAAAATCCAACAAGGCTTTGGGTTCAGCTTTGATGTGCTATGTAATCAGACATTTGTTTCTAACTGACTGCTCTGTAAGACTGTCAGTATTACAAACATTGTCCATATTCTTAATTTAATTTCCACTAAATATATATTTTCTTAAGTCAAAATAATAAAATAAAAACAAATAACTAGTCTCAATCACATTTTTTAAAGTCAGGGATGAAAAAATTAAAATTATTATTAATAACGACAATATTTACTAATTCGTATTAACAATATAAAATCAAACTCTTACCATTGAACTGACTGTGGATAAGATGCACTATAGAGTGTGATAATATATGTGAAATGATAGTGCACTTTGGTGGCATTAAGAGTTGTCATATACTTTTGCTCTTATATCCATGTCTTGTAATGTTTTGTTTTTGTATGAAAGGAATTGAATTTTGAGAATGTAGTTGTATATGTTTGGTAACCGTTTTAAAATTGACTTGTCTTCTTCCCACCACCTGCTGTCTTTCTTTCTCTCTCTCTCAATGTCTCTGTGATGTAGGGTCACCACTACACTATCCATATGCTTCTTCTGAAACTAATGGCTGTCATGTTTCCTGCTCCCTTCCTATTTTTGTTAACTATACACTTACTACTTGAGGGATTCTGCAACTTCCAACTTTGTTTAAAAAATATAATAATCTCATTACATAATTTTTTTATTATATTATTATATAAACTAACTAATATTGTTATTAATATGTTTTGATTATGAATGAATTGATCTCTAACTATTTGATTTGATTTGATAAAAAGGTGGAATGTTCCTAGTTTGGTTTGGACCCACTGTTCGTCTTACAGTGTCTGATCCAGACCTTATAAGGGAAATCTTCACATCCAAGTCAGAATTTTATGAAAAAAATGAAGCCCCCCCACTTGTGAAGCAGCTAGAAGGTGATGGTCTCCTTAGTCTTAAAGGAGAAAAATGGGCTCACCATCGCAAAATTATCTCTCCCACTTTTCACATGGAAAATCTCAAAGTAATTCATTAAATCCAATCCTACCCCATTATCATTACTACTCCATGCTACATACATTATTATTTTTGTACCTACATATAAAATTAATTTGAATGGTAAAATATTAAATAGGATTTCGTGTACAATGTTTTTAGTTGCTGATACCGGTGATGGCAACAAGCGTGGTTGAGATGTTGGAAAAATGGTCGGAAATGAGTGATAAAGGTGAGGTGGAAATTGAAGTTTCTGAGTGGTTTCAAACCCTAACTGAAGATGTTATTACTAAGACCGCGTTTGGAAGCAGCTACCAAGATGGCAAAGCCATTTTTCACTTACAAGCCCAACAAATGATCTTAGCTGCTGATGCCTTTCAGAAAATTTTCATTCCCGGTTACAGGTAAAAACTAATTAATTAACCTTAATTATTTTGATTATTTATTTATAATCTTCTAGATAATTAAATAACTAATCACATTTCATTATTCTATGATATGGTACGTAAGAGAGTAGTAATACATCCCTTTCTATGATGTACTAGTATTTATTATTATATTATGAATTATTGTTTTGAGATAATATTAACAAAAATATAATTTTGTAGATTCTTTCCTACAAGGAAGAATATAAAATCTTGGAAACTGGACAAAGAAATAAAGAAATCATTGGTGAAGCTAATCAAACGAAGGGAAGAGAATTTGAATAATGGGAATGAAAGAATTGAAAAAGGGCCAAAAGATTTACTAGGACTAATGATACAAGCTAGCTCCAACAACACCAATGTGACAGTAGATGATATCGTGGAAGAGTGCAAGAGCTTTTTCTTTGCAGGCAAACAAACCACATCAAACTTGCTGACGTGGACGACCATTCTCTTAGCAATGCACCCACAATGGCAAGTACAGGCACGTGATGAGGTCCTAAAGATGTGTGGGTCACGTGACCTTCCTACTAAAGATCATGTTGTAAAGCTTAAGACGGTAAGCCAAAGGCAGCCCCTCCCCACCCATCAACACTTTTATGCTACATGAGATTAATATTTGGACCCCAAATAAAAATTATGTTTTGTCTCCTAGTCCTTATGTTTATGTTTTGTTTGTTTGTTTCCTCACAAAAACCAACTTGCCACCTTTTGCTTCCTCTTACCCCTTGTGAAGGGAACATGTAGCCAAACACTGCTCATTTACACCTCCCCAACTGGCAATTCTCTATTACTTATCACCATCATCAAAACAACAATTTTGTCCTAAAAACAAAAATGAATAGTGAAATGTAACAAAAAGTATAACATCTTGACAAGAATATAATTTTTAATAATCAAAGTTCTTTCAAATAATTTCTTCTAAATAATGGTTCAGATATTTTAAAAATAAATTTTTAATTTCAAAATAATTTATTTAATTAATACATTGACAATGTTAAATACTAGTATATATTTTCAATAATTAACTTTTAGTTTTGATCTTGTAAAAAAAGGTCTTTATTATTCACATTTGCATTTCCAATAGCAATAAAAATTTTGCATTTTATTTATGTAATTTTGTCCAATATGCACCTTGAATTTTTAGTAATTTTATCTAATCTTTTGGGTTATAATTTGTTGCAGCTGAACATGATTGTAAACGAGTCTCTAAGATTGTACCCACCAACAATCGCAACGATCCGACGGGCTAAAACAGATGTAGATTTGGGAGGGTACAAGATACCACGTGGGACAGAGCTTTTGATTCCAATCCTAGCCGTTCATCATGATATAGCAATATGGGGCAATGATGTAAATGAATTCAATCCTGGCCGTTTCTCTGAAGGTGTAGCTAGAGCTGCAAAACATCCAGTGGCATTCATACCTTTTGGCCTTGGTGTGCGCACATGTATAGGACAAAACCTCGCAGTGCTACAAACAAAATTGGCACTTGCAATCATACTGCAGCGTTTTAGTTTCAGGTTGGCCCCTAGTTATCAACATGCACCAACGGTTCTGATGCTACTTTATCCTCAGTATGGTGCACCAATCATATTCAACCAATTGTCCATAGTGGATAACCCAAATCAAGGATCCTCATAGGATCTAGGAAATTTCATGCCCCCTCAATATCAATGTCTGTATGTTTGATATCACAATGACTTTGCAAAAATTACGATGAATCAACTGAACAAAATCTCGATGGATCATCATGATTGTGACAAAGTCGTTGTAATATTAAAAATGCAATGCAAGTTTGTGTAGAGTATATATGGTTTGAGTTTAGAGACCAAATGACCCCTCCGTTATGGCTTTCCTTTATTGAAAGAAAAAATCTATAAAGTATATAGATGAGAGATGTGTGATGAGTAAAATTACCGTGGTGCCCTTTCTTTTGTCTGCAGATATTTATCCCATGTGTTTTTTGTTTCTTCCTCATCAGAACATACTGACTCTAGCATGTGAGGTTTGGTTTGGTTCTTGGACAAAAGTGTCTTTTGCCGATTGTAGTGTGGTTATTATCATCATCATAGGAGAGTAAATCAGTAGATGGCTAACAAATTTGCTAGACAGGTGCTTGACTTGTGTATGTTGTGTATATTTTTTTCTTAATTTTTTTTTTTTTGAAATTTGTAATTTTTTTTTCAATGCATTTTTTGGCCCCTTGATTGTGTAACCAATGGTTGTCTACAACTTTCCATTCTTTTTTCACAGTTTATTTTCGTGTACGCATCATCGATAATCTTTTCCCCGGCATAGCTGTATGAGGTTGATGGTTAGGGCAAATATTTTAGGTTGATAACTATACATATATAACCTCCTCAAAATAGTAAAAACAATGCATTTATTCTCTAAACGGAAATGAAAGTTGGTATTAAATTGTAACGGTTGAGGAGTTTGGGAGAGCACCAAGTACAACAACGAATTGATGTGAGACTAATTTCTTTTGGCATATGTAAATTTTTAGAGTGGTTTAGTTGAAAGTGAAGTATGGAGTTTACTAATTCTTTTGAACTATGATTATATTTGAAGGGTGTCTAAGTAAAAGGTGTATTAATTTCAATTAAGATGAAAATTGTTGGAGTTAGTTGAAATTAAAACACTCACATAAAGAAAGAAGGATATTTCAATTTCAACCAACTCTAATAACGATGTTCCACATTGCCAAGATTTTTGAGCTCTGATGCGAGTGTTTACTGTTTGTGGCCAACTGATCCTTAAAACTATCTTTTAAAAATGATATTAAAGTCCATTTAACATGATATTAAAGCTAAATTAAAAATGAAAATGTAAGAATTTGACTAAAAAATCACACAAGACGTACGTAAGAATAGACTATTGAATTTGGATACTTTATCTCACAAGCTAACTTTTGAGATTGTGAACGAAACTCATTTAACTAGTCTATGTCTATGCTACAAAACCCAATAGTTATAGGATAAGGTAGCAAATCACAATTATTGATAAAAAAAATCAAATAAAGTTTCTCAATTGAAATGTTTTATATTATCCACAAAATGAAGATAAGTTTTTTGCAACTTCATCCCAACAAACATTTATTTTGCATATGACTTCAAAATATCATGTTCTAGGGAGATTAAATTGGAGTGCTTAATTTCCAACAAATGTTTATTTGCATGGCACATGACTTCAAAATACAATCTGATAGATTGATTTGAATTGTGTACGGTGTGACTGAACCAGTCAATTACATCTAGATTGTTTGATTAAAATTACACACTACAAATTTCAATACATATCTTGATTTAAAAATAAAAAAATCTAAAATACTAATGAAATCAAGTTTCAAACATTGGTTAAGATATTTGAGTGCTCTCAAATTCTAACTAAAAACAATTAACATTGGCTTCTAACTTCAATTTTAAAAAAATCAATTCATTCAAGATCAAAACAAAACGTACACTAAAAACACATTGGAAACAAAAGTTGTAAACCAATCTCTCACTGACAACAAGCTACACAAATGAGTACCATTGGCAGACCCCAAAGAAGAAGCATTGGTTAAGATTTATCTCATAGTTTCACTCTCCATGATGAAGAATTATTAGCTTTTTCAATGTCCTCTGTACTTTTGTGATCTCCATAGATGTGTTTGCCGACTTTCTAGAATAAAACTCATGAGTACCACAGCGTTAGTAACAAGTTTAGGACTGAACTCTACCGTCCTTCACTTTCCAAGAAAGACATGTCATCATATCCCTTTCTTATTGCATGGTAAGAGTAGCAATTTGAAATTTTCTTGAGTTAAGAGATTTAATGGTATACAGGTAAGAGATTCTAAAACCTCAAACTTGTTGGGTTTCTAAGTTTCTTCTTGTGACATTATTTATTCAGTTTCCACTTGTGATCTGTGCAAACCCCGTTTTCCAACACCCACGCATTCAACACAATTTGTGACATGTTTGTACTAACTTACATACGAGAACGGGACCAATGCAAATAATGGAAATTATATGTTTTATTAATAGAATAGATGGGTTGTTTAATAGTGTAAGAAAACACATTTGAAAAGATAAATGTTTTATTTTTCAATTTTTTTAATTTTATATTTAATGAAAATGTAAGCGTATTTGAGGCGGCAAAGCTCCATAGAGGGATGATGTACCAATAAATACTCTGATGTTCAACTTAGAATTTAATTGGGTAAAGTGAGAGGTTTATTGTAATAGATCATGTACGATCTCTTCTTATATAGTGGGATTTCATGTGAATTAGAGTAAGTTCTATTAAGATCGTTGAGAGATTCCTAGCACAATTCGTGGATTGCTATGTTATGTTTCTAGACAACGTTCATTTGTATTGAGTCTTGGTCCTGTCCGAAACAATATTAAATATATATCAAAAACATTAAAAGTTTATTTTAATACATAAAATGGAAGGATTTGTAAATAAAAAAATTGTGAATAGGAATTCAAATTATTTGCAGTAGTTTTTTGTTTTTGAACCAATTATTTGTAGTAGTTAGATGTAAACAGATGGGAAAGAAGAAAATAAATAAATAAGTAGTGTAAAACATGGTGAATAATAAGGAAAAGGACATTTTTGACAAATTGAGCTATTTAAAATCATATATTGAAGAGTGGAAAATAGCTGCCTCCCTGGTAGGTTCTTTGTATTTATTTATTATATAGTCCTGTTTTGCAGGGCCATGCAGAGGAGTAAGATTTCTGTTACCTGAAGGATTTAAAGCAAGCAATAGTGCCTTCAAGACATATAATGTTCTATTGAAGCAAAGGGGACCATTTTGTAGCATGCAGAGTATTATTTTTTTATTGATTCTCTTTTATGGGATTTGCGGCATTTGAGAAGTAATTTAGTAAGAAGTACTGAGATAGAGAGTAACACACCTTAATTTGTGTACTGCTTTTTGGGATCTTCTCATCCCAATTCCCTAAAGTAGGGGAGAGAGCCTCTAATTTATATGGTGTATTTTGATGGTCCCCAAGATGCATGTGGTTAGGGGAGATCTTCTTGTCTTCTAATTTGAGTGTTCTTTTTAGCTTTTGTTAAAGGAGCCAAAGCATGCCATGCAGCATGTGGCCCCATTACATATTTTACCTTGTACATTGTCCTTAATTTTTCAATTCTAGATTTGTACCCCTAGAATCCTAGTAGTGAATTGTATTGTTGTGAGCCATTTATTCCTCTCATGTTAATCTTGAAATTTGTGTCATTAATTACAATTGTAAGTACTGCACAATTAATGATGTTATTTTGTTATTTTTATGACAATATTATCATTGTACTTGTAATAGTAGTTATTTTTAAGACGAGTTTGTTAGAAGTACTAAATTAGTTAAGGGTTATGTTAATAAGTGATTTTAAGGTATTTGTTAAATTCATCATTTTTTTTTATCATTTTCTAATGCAATATTTTTATTTTTATCTTCTTAACCAATGCAATATTTTACGTAAAAGAGTCACATAGTTTAAATACCACATTAAACATTTTTATCTATCTAATGTTGGACTTTTAATATTGTCAACTTCTTTAAGAGTTGACATTTGTAGAAACATTCACTCTATCGTCATTAACTCGACAATAGTTTGATTCTTTTTCAACGACTTTACTCACTTATCAATATTCAATGAATTATCTTTATCTAGCCTATGGATAGCCATTTTCACAATCCAACGCTGAACGAAAACATCAATTGTTATAACTTAAGCACACAATGAGAGAGTTCAACCATTAGGTGAAAGAGTGTTCAAGCTTAAATACTACATTGAATGTGAAACTTCTAACAAGTGTCTTGATGTATTGGTTTATGAACAAGAAATACAAATTTATATTTACATTCACAAATGTTTAACTTATATTAAACATAATTTTTTTATTGGTTCTTTAAGAAGTACTAGTACTAGTACTTTGTTTTTTTTTTTTTAATATTATTTGGCATTTTGCGTGTTACTGCATTGCGGTTGATGATAATTCAAGTACGCTGGGAATCGCAGTTGATGCAACATTGAGCATACCAATCACATAAAACAATAACATAATGTTTCACATATATAATATTTTTCATCATCCAATATTTATTTTGCATCTCCTTCAATAATGGTCCTAGCAATCCGCAAGGTATAATAGTTTATTGATTTAATAATAATACTAGAGGCTTCTGTTCGTTTGGCTTTGTCTCAGCATTCATCCGCGTTAACATCTAAGCAATGTCCCCCTATGCTTTGCTAAATGACAAAATCTACATTCCAATTAGATTTTAGCTCTGCACATTAATACTTAAGTTATGTTTCTACTTTTACTTTTTCATTAGTACATAGTGTAAGTACCTTTATATATGGATCACACTGAACTAAATCAATGTATCTCCTCCCAATAATTAAGAAAAAAAAATCTGTTATTCACAAGTTATGTTTTTAATCGAATATTATTGCTATCTGGTCTAGGATAAGTGGTAAAAGTGTTGTGGTAAGTGTGATTTAAAAATCTCACATTAGATAAAAAGAATCGTGAATGCTTGAGCAATATAAAAGTAAGTGAACTCATAAATCTAAAGTCTTAAAACTTTAAGACTTACATATTCAACTCACTTATGCGATTGTTTTTAGTTCAATGTGATGAACCCCTGAATATCTCTCATGAGTTATTATCCAACAATAATATCATAGTTGATGGCTACTAAAGGGACTGACTCCTCCTTGTTTGTGGCCTATTGGTGGAGCAAGAAAAGGTGGTGCAGGTGTATTGGATGGAAAAAAACTCATGCTTGAGGGGGTGCTATACCTAATGAATGAGTGGACTCCAATTTGAGAGTGAGACTGTTGCGGCAATTGTGAACGTTGAATAATACTCCCTCCGATCCTTATTATAAGAAACAATTTACTTTTTAGATTCATTGAATAATTAATGCATCTCGTTATAAATATAGACTAGTACATCACATATAAGATGAACCTAAAAAGTCAATTGTTTCATATAATAAGGACCAGAATGAGTATATAAGTGAAATGTTAAAGCAAATGTCAAAAGATTTAAAGTTAAGATATTGTGTTCAAGTCATTTTTGTGAATGATTTTGTCCCAATGTGACAATCTTTCGTGTTTCCCTCATGATCCAACAAAAAGTTCTTAATATTTTGGGTGAAAAGA